>JGI25913J50563_1000187_pt1 | contig 11840 bp, 10 predicted proteins | sample LauGreSp1BDMLBSN_2_FD_50563 | JGI IMG/M metagenome (IMG submission 50563)
CATTTTTTATTAATCGTAAAATTACGATTAATATTTTATATGTACAATAAATTCAAGCTGACCCTGGTCATAAAAAAAGCCCCGTCAAAATTTTGACGGGGCTTTTTTACTATTTCAATTAAAAATTATGCGTTAAAGGCTTCTGAAACACCCTTGTGTAAAATTTTACCTGCTCTAATATTTAGTCCCTTTGCAAGGGCTGGGTTTTCGGCACATGCAATTTCCCATCCTTTATTAGCGATTGCTAATGCGTAAGGTAAGGTTGCTTGTGTAAGTGCACGTGTAGAAGTTTGAGGAACTGCACCTGGCATATTAGCTACGCAATAGTGTAGTACATTGTCTATTGTGAAAACCGGATTTTCGTGTGTAGTTGGTTTGCAAGTTTCAATACATCCACCTTGGTCAACTGCCACATCTACTATTACTGTTCCTGGCTCCATTAAAGCTAGGTCGGCCCTTTTAATTAAATTTGGCGCTTTTGCACCAGGTAATAATACCGCGCCAATTACTAAATCAACGGTTGGTAAAAGTTCCTTAATAGCTAATTCTGTAGAATATTGTGTTACAACATTCGAAGGCATCACATCCGATAAGTACCTTAACCTTGTTAAGTTGTTGTCCATGATTGTTACGCTAGCACCTAAGCCTGCTGCCATTTTCGCTGCTTGTGTTCCTACAATTCCTCCACCAAGCACGAGTACTTCAGCAGGTCGTACTCCTGGTACACCACCTAATAATTTTCCTTTTCCACCAAATGGTTTTCCTAAATAATAGGCACCCACATTAACAGCCATTCTTCCCGCTACTTCAGACATTGGGACTAGTAATGGTAACGACCTGTCAGGTAATTCAACGGTTTCGTATGCGATACAAACAGCATGTGATTTCATCATTGCTTCTGTCAATTCNTTTGAAGCAGCAAAATGGAAGTAAGTAAATAATATTTGTCCAGCTTTTATAAAAGGGAATTCAGCAGCCAAAGGCTCCTTCACTTTTACAATCATTTCTGCAATTTCATAAACTTCTTTAGCAGTGTTTAGTATCTGAGCTCCAACACTTGTATAGGATTCGTCGGAGAAACCAGATCCCGCACCCGCACCTGTTTCAATGTATACTTTATGACCTTGTTTAGTAAGCGCATCCACACCTGCTGGTGTCATACCTACTCTGTATTCTTGGATCTTAATTTCCTTTGGGACTCCTATTATCATAACGTTTTATTTTATTTCTGTACAAAGATCATATATAAGGAAATATTTTGCATATGCGAATCATATTCAGTAAATATTACTATAAATATGCAGTTATTAGGGAATAATCATTATTTTTAGATTGTTTTTAGGGATTAAACAGAAATAATTTCGCCTTTAAATTTTATCATATGAGTTTAGATCGGATAGACACTGCTATTTTAGGGATTTTACAAAAAAACGGGCTGGCCAAATTAAAGGATATTAGTGCAACAATTAATTTGTCCATGAGCCCAACTCATGATAGAATCAAAAGGTTAGAACAGGAAGGCTATATTCAAAACTATGTCGCCTTATTGGACAGAAAAAAAATTGACCTTGGGTTAATTGTCCATTGCCAAGTCACATTGGACAAACAAACGAGAAATAATTTTTCAGAATTTGAGCAGATTATTTTAAAATTCCCAGAAGTAATTTCCTGTAGTTTAGTTTCGGGTAATTTTGATTACTATTTAAAATTAGTTACCAAGGATGTTGAAACGTACAATAAATTTTATCAAGAAAAACTAGCAGTCCTCCCAATGGTTGCCCATATTAATAGTTTATTTGTAATGGATGAGATAAAAATAACAACCGAATTCCCACTTTAATAAATAGTTAAACACAACCTACTACTTAAATTTTTATGTACGATATACCTTATTTTAAAGCAGCCGACCACCAGGAAGTAATTGATTTTATGCAAGCAAATGCATTTGTAACTATTTGTGGAGTGAATGCGGTTGGCAAGCCAGTTGCAACGCATATTCCTATTTTAATTGATATAATAAACGATCAAGTTATTTTATCAGGTCATATAATGCGTAAGCAGGATCACACTAACGCATTTGAATTGAATAAGGATGTTTTAGTAATGTTTACTGCACCTTCGGCATACGTTAGCGCAAGCTGGTATACCGAAAAAAATATGGCTAGTACATGGAACTACCAAGCTGTACACGCCAATGGCAGTATGCATTTTAAGGAAGAAACACACTTGCTTGAGTTATTGGACAGGCTAACCAAAAAATTTGAAAAAGATCCAGCATCTCCAACTCAATTAAAAAATTTAAGTGCTGACTATGTGCAACAAAATTGTAAAGCAATAGTTTCCTTTGAAATTATAGTTGACAATTTGCAACACGTATTTAAGCTTAGCCAAAATAGAGACGAAATTTCTCATAAAAATATCCAGGATGAATTAAGTAATGGCGACGCAGCTTGTAAATATATGGCTGGCGCTATGAAGCGTTAATTTATTTCTGTAATCTCTAAAATTTCACAAACATGTTGTTGGTAAAAAATATAATTTTTGATTTAGGTAATGTCTTGTATGATATTGATTTTACAAAAATGTATGATGAGTTTAAAAAGTTAGGAGTGCCTGACTTCGAAAGCCATTTCACGTTAAATAAATCCGATGAATTATTCTTCAACCTTGAGAAAGGATTTATAAATGAACATGAATTTTGTGAGGGCTTTAGAAAACTCATGCAATTGCCCGTTGAGGATGCGACAATTATTGCTGCATGGAATTCTTTGTTAATTGGCTTTAGAAAACAAAGTATTAATTGGGTAAAGGCAAATAATGAAAAGTACCCTATGTACTTGTATTCTAACACCAATAAAATTCATTACGATTATTTTATAAATCAATTCGAACGAGAAGTTGACTCCGTGCCCTTTAACACCCTTTTTAAAAAGCCTTATTATTCCCATGAGATGGGGCAGCGCAAACCCGATCCGGCTTCGTTTATTTATATTCTTGAAAAAGAGGGCTTAGTGGCTGCTGAAACCTTATTTATTGACGATAACGAACCAAATATTATCGCNGCAGCATCGGTAGGCTTGCAAGTGNTACACCTTACCGAAGGAATGACTATTGAAAAAGAGATACTTGCTTATTTATAGATTGGCGAACTATTTTTTCTTAACTTCCTCAAAATCAATGTATTCTACTTCCACAGGGGCGCTATTTTGCTTTACAGCTTGCGTACTAGCCTGTTGTTGAGTAGTATTGGTTGACCTTCGAGCGGCTTCTGCAGCCTTGGCAGCTTGCTGCATTTGTTCCATGTTCTGCCTCACTGTTTTCACCCCTTTGCTCACGGGAACCACTACTTCAAATATGATTTTATATAAGAAATAGACCAATAAACCGTACAATAATAACTTCATCATAGCACAAAAATAAGGTTCCTGCCAATATTATTGGGTGATTTGGTCCTGTTTTATTACCTTTGCCTAAGTATTAACATACTATTGAAGGGAACGGGGTCGTTCCCTTCTTCTTTTTTACATATGGAAGTAAACGAATTAAAGGATAAGGTACACGCTATATTAGAGCCTCTTTTGTTAGAGGATCCAAGCTATTTTTTGGTTCACATTAAAGTAAAGCCAGGTCATATTATCAGAGTTTATATTGACGGAGACCAAGGTTTACCAATCAAACAATGTACTTCTTTCAACAGAAGATTATATAGAGCCATTGAAGAGGCCGCCTGGTTTCCAGAAGGCGATTTTGCATTGGAGGTTTCTTCTCCGGGTGTAGAAGAACCATTGTTATTAAACAGGCAATATGTAAAAAATATTGGACGTAAAGTACAGGTTACTTTAGAAGACGACACCATAAAAGAGGGTACTTTATTAGCAGTAACAGACGTTGATATACAAATAGAGTGGACGGAAGGAAAGGGTAAAAAAGCAACCCAGCACCAATTGCTAATTCCATTTTCGAGTATTAAATCAACCATAGTTCAAATTCAATTTTAACAAATCATCAAGCGAGGAGCTTGAAAAAAAATTATGTTATGGCAAGTATAAATTTNATTGAGGCGTTTCAGGAGTTTAAAGACGCAGAAAGCATTGACCGTCCCACGATGATGAAAGTGGTAGAAGANGTNTTCAAAACCTTATTGAGAAAAAAATATGGTAGCGATGAAAACTTTGACGTAATTGTTAACGCAGAAAAAGGTGACCTTGAAATAATTCGTCGTCGTGAAATNAGACCGGATGATGATGTGGACAATCCTTTAGAAGAAGTTGCCTATTCAGAAGCTATAAAAATAGAACCCGATTTCGAAATTGGGGAGGAATTACTAGAGGAAGTAAATATTTATGATTTTGGTAGAAGGGCTATCCTTGCTGCAAAGCAGACTTTAGCTTCTCGTATCAATGACTTAAAGAAAACCGCTTTAGTTAAAAAATATTCTGATAGAATTGGAGAGATTATTAATGCAGAAATTTATCAGGTTTGGAAAAAAGAAGTGTTGTTGTTAGATGAAGAAGGTAATGAATTAATTCTTCCTAAGACAGAGCAAATCCCACAGGATTTCTTTAAAAAAGGAGAAAATATCAGAGCCGTAATTGCAAGAGTGGATATGAAAAACAATTCACCTGTAATTATTTTATCAAGAACTAATCCATTATTCCTTGCTAAATTATTAGAAATAGAAGTTCCGGAAATTTTTGATGGTTTAATCACTATTAAGAAAATTGTTCGTGAGCCAGGTGAGCGTGCTAAAGTGGCTGTTGAATCATTCGACGACAGAATCGATCCAGTAGGTGCTTGTGTGGGTATGAAAGGAAGTCGTATTCATGGTATTGTAAGAGAATTGAAAAATGAAAATATTGATGTAATTAACTTTACTACCAATACGCAATTGTTAATTCAACGTTCATTGACGCCAGCTAAAATTAGCTACATGAACATTGACGACGAGCGCAAACGTGCAGAGGTTTATTTACCAGCAGATCAAGTTTCTTTAGCAATTGGCCGAAGAGGGGTTAACATTAAGTTAGCGACCGAACTAACTGGTTACGAATTAGACGTTTACCGTGAGGACGAAGAAATTATCGAAGAATTTGATATTGACTTAGACGAATTTAGTGATGAGATCGAAACTTGGATTATTGATGAATTCAAGCGTGTAGGTTGTGATACGGCAAGAAGCGTATTGAAGCTAAATGCAGACGAGTTAGAAAGAAGAACGGATTTAGAGAAAGAAACGATCGCAGATGTGCGTCGTGTGTTACAAGAAGAGATAGATAAAGGTGAATAACCTTGATTTTTGAAAGTATATTTGTATTAGGGACTCGTCCCGCTAAATCGGTCACTGATTTAGCGGGACAAAAAACAACAGAATGTCAGAATTGAAACTACCAAGACTGTTAGCAGCTGCTAAAGAATTCAACGTCGGTCAAGATACCATCGTTGATTTCTTAGTAAAGAAAGGTTTTCCTAAAGATGACCTTAAGCCTACAGCTAAATTAACCGAGGATCAGTATTATTCTTTGCAAGCCGAATTCCAAGGCGATAAAGTTGCAAGAGATAAGGCAGACCATGTGGAACTGCCAAAGAATGCGGTTAGTGATAAAGTAAAAAAGCCAGAATCTGCGAAAGTGGTCGATGCTGCTGAAAAAGCGGCCGAACCAAAGCCAGAAGTAGCAAAAGCGACTGAAGCTAGTACTAAAATTAAGGCTGACGATGTTTTCCCTGAGCCTAAAAAAGTGGTTGCACCTATAGTGGAAGCACCAGCACCTGAAGCCCCTAAGGCAAAAAACATTGAAGCTCCAGAAGTTGAGGCACCTAAAGTGATCAATAAGATAGACCTATCCTTAATTGATTCTTCAACACGACCTAAAAAAACAGTGAAGAAGGTGGAGGAAGCACCAGCTCCTGCTGCTAAAGCTGCGCCTGCAAAAGCGCCTGCTAAAAAAACAGAAGCGCCTGCTAAAAAAGAAGAACCTGTAATTGTTCCAAAAGCTGCTCCAGTTGATCATTCTGTTCAACCGGAAAACGTGCATGGTAAAATTGAAAATATTCAAGCTACAAGGCTGGAAGGACCAAAAATTATGGGTAAAATTGTTTTACCTGTCAATAGCGATACACGTCCTAAGCCATTAAGCCAAGAAGAAAAGCGTACACGTAAACGTATCCCAGTTCAAGGCAACCGTCCACAAGGTGGTCCAGGTGGCGCACCTCAAGGTGGTCAAGGTGGTGGTGGTTACCAAGGCAACCGTCCACAAGGAACTGGTTACCAAGGAAATCGTCCACAAGGAACTGGTTACCAAGGCAATCGTCCACAAGGTGGAGGCGCTGCTCGTCCAGGTCAAGGAGGTCGCGGACCAAATAGGTTTGGTCCTGTTACTGCTGAACAAAAAGAAATTGATCAAAAAGCAATTCAAGATAAGATTAAGGAAACACAGGCTAAATTATCTGGCCAAGGTGGTAGAGGCAAGAGCATGAAGTCGAAATACCGTCGTGCTAGAAGAGAAGAAGCGGCTGAAAATGAATTGAACCAAGTAAGAGATACAAAATTACAAGTAACGGAATTTGTTACTGTAAGTGAAATAGCTAGTTTGATGGATGTAAGTTTTGCGGACATCATTAGCAAGTGTATGAATTTAGGAATCATGGTTTCTATTAACCAACGTCTAGACGCCGAGGTTATTGAATTAGTGGCAAGTGAGTTTGGATTTGAAGTAGAATTCGTTGGATTAGAAGAAGCGCAAGAATTGGATGAAGAAGAAGAAGCAGAAGACCAAGCGAATTTGGTTGAACGCCCTCCGATAGTTACTATTATGGGTCACGTCGATCACGGTAAGACATCATTACTAGATTATATCCGTAATGCAAATGTGGTTGCTGGTGAGGCCGGTGGTATCACGCAGCATATTGGTGCTTATGAGGTAACACTTCCTAACGGAAAAGCAATTACATTCTTGGATACGCCAGGTCACGAAGCCTTTACAGCAATGCGTGCGCGTGGTGCTAAGATTACAGATATTGCAATTATTGTTGTAGCAGCGGATGATGCGGTTATGCCTCAAACAAGAGAAGCTATTAGTCACTCACAAGCGGCGAATGTGCCAATGATTTTTGCTGTAAACAAGATTGATAAAGATGGTGCACAACCACAAAAAATATACGAGCAATTATCTCAAATGAATATTTTAGTAGAAGCTTGGGGTGGTAAATTCCAAAACCAAGAATTGTCTGCTAAACAAGGTTTGAATGTAGATTCTTTACTAGAAAAAGTATTATTAGAGTCTGAATTATTAGACTTAAAAGCGAATCCAAATAGAGAAGCTACTGGTAGTGTAATTGAAGCATCTTTAGATAAAGGCCGTGGATATGTGGCTACTATATTAGTTCAAAACGGAACATTACGTCAAGGAGATTTGATTTTATCCGGCCAACATTATGGTCGTGTGAAAGCTATGTTTAATGAACGTAATCAACGTATTGAAGTTGCACCTCCTTCAACTCCTGTAGTAATATTAGGTTTGAATGGTGCACCGCAAGCAGGTGAGAAGTTTAAAGTATTTGATGACGAAGCAGAAGCAAAAGAATTAGCAACTAAGCGTGCTCAATTATTAAGAGAGCAAGGTTTAAGAACTAGAAAGCATATTACTTTGGATGAAATTGGTCGTCGTTTAGCTTTAGGAAACTTTAAGGAATTAAATATCATCATTAAAGGTGACGTGGATGGTTCTGTGGAGGCCTTAAGTGATTCATTGCAAAAATTGTCTACCGAAGAAATTGCTATCAGGGTAATTCTAAAAGGAGTAGGTCAAATTTCTGAATCTGACGTCTTACTTTCTGCAGCTTCTGATGCAATCATTATTGGTTTTAACGTTCGACCTTCTATGCAAGCGAATAAATTAGCTGAAACCGAAGGTGTGGAAATTAAATTATACTCTATTATCTACAACGCAATTGATGAAATCAAGAGCGCAATGGAAGGCATGTTGGAGCCGAAAATACAAGAGAAGATTGTTGCGAATGTGGAAGTGCGAGAAGTGTACAAATTTGACAAAGCAACCGTTGCAGGATGTTTCGTGTTAGATGGTAAATTAAGCCGTAACAGTAAAATTCGTATCATACGTGATGGTATTGTTGAATTCCCAAGAGGAGAAGGCCAAGCTGCTGAATTAGGAAGTTTGAAACGTTTCAAAGACGATGTGAAAGACGTTGTTTCTAATATGGAGTGTGGTTTGACAATCAAAAATTTCAGCGATCTTAAACCAGGTGATATAGTAGAAGCCTTTGAAGAAGAGGAAGTAAAACGTACTTTATAAAAAAATTAAGATTTGATAGTTGGGAGAATCACCCAGCTATCGGATCTTTAAACACTAATAAAAGTTTGATGAAAATAGTTAGCATTGTTTTTTCTTTGGTATTCTTGTCTATTTCTTTTTGTGCAGAAGCGCAAGTGAAAAAAGTACTTGCCGATAAAATCGTTGCCACAGTTGGCGACAAGTTTATTTTAAGATCTGATATTGACAATGCTATTATAGATTTTAAAAGACAAACCCAGGATCAAGAAGGTGTTACTACGCCTACCTTTTGTCAAGTATTAGAAGGGCAGTTAATTCGTAAAGCCTTGGTTTTACAAGCCGAAAAAGATTCTCTTAACGTTACCGAAGACGAAATACAAAACGAGATAGACAGAAAAATAAGACTTTTCCTTAATCAGTTTGGCAGTAAAGAAGTGTTGGAAGAAGTCGCAGGCAGGACTATTTTCCAATTAAAAGAAGACTTCAGGATCTTAATTAAAGAACAACAGTTGTCTGAGCAAATGCAACAGAAAATTGTTGAGAAAATAAAAATCACTCCCTTTGAAGTAAGGGCCTTCTATAATAAAATCCCAGTGGATAGCTTGCCTTTATATGAAAGTGAAGTGCAAATTATGGAATTGGTTATGCACCCGAAAGCAAACCGCGATGTAGAAGAATACGTAATCAAGCAATTATTTGATTACAGACGTGAGATTGAATCTGGTATCAATAAATTTGACCAATTAGTTAAGCTATATTCAGAAGACCCTAGTTCTAAAGAAAACTTAGGACAATTCAATATTAATAGAAACGAAAAGAATTTTGATCCTGCATTTATGGCTGGGTCGTTTCGTTTAAAAGAAGGTCAAATTTCTGCACCTGTAAAATCTAAATTTGGGTATCATTTGATTCAGTTAATTTCAAGGTCTGGAGACGACGCAGTGGTAAAACATATTTTGCGCATTCCTCCAATTGGGGCTGATGAGATTAATGAAACCAAAACTTTCTTAGATAGTGTAAGAACTGCAATTGTTACCGGTAAAACCACCTTTGGAGAAGCAGTAAATAAGCATAGCGATGACGACCAAAGTAAATTTAGCGGTGGCGCTATTTCTGGCAGAGACGGTTCAACTTATGTTAATTACGACCAATTGGATAAGGATATGGTTGTGGTAGTTAAAGGCATGAAGCCTGGTCAGGTGTCAGCCCCTCAGGTATACACTGATGACCGCGGAAGAAAAGCGGTTCGTTTAATTTATTTCAAGGAAAGAACCGAGCCCCATAAAGAAAACTTAAAAGAAGACTATAATCGTGTTGCTCAACGTGCATTAGAAGAAAAAAAGACTAAGTCCTTAGAAGCATGGTTTAAAGAGCGCATTCCTAATTATTATATCTATATAGACGAAGCCTATGGTACTTGTACCGAATTAAAGGACTGGGTTAAAGTGGCAAACGCCATTGTTAAAGAAAAAACTTACTAGGCTACTAAAATATTAATCTATTACAACAGGGAACTTTTAAGGAAGTGTCGTAAATTTGGGCCTCCTTAAACTTCATCATGAGCGACGAAATTAAACACGAGTGTGGGCTAGCTTACATTCGACTAAGAAAACCCTTATCATACTATCTTCAAAAAAGAGGCACGGTCACTTACGGGTTGAATAAGTTGTACTTACTCATGGAAAAACAGCATAACCGAGGCCAAGACGGAGCGGGTATTGCGACAGTTAAGTTAAATATAGAACCAGGCAATCCATTCCTTTACCGTTTAAGAAGTAACGCACAGCAGCCCATTGCTGATTTGTTTTATAAGATTGGCCTAGAAATACAAGAATTAGAAAAATTCCAACCAGATATTGCAAAACATCCAGGCCTGATGAAGGGGCATTTGCCTTTTATGGGAGAAATTTTGCTGGGTCATTTAAGNTATGGTACTCAAGGAAAAAACAATGTTGAATTTTGCCATCCCTTTATTAAAAGAAATTTAGAACCCGCTAAGAATATTGCTTTGGCAGGTAATTTCAATTTAGTTAATACCGACGAACTGTTTCAACAAATTGGATTAGAGCCAGGTGTTTTTGAAAAACAAAGTGACTTAGCCGCCATGATGGAGGTTATTCATCACTTCTTAGATAAAGAGGAAGCAATAAACCCCAATAACCCAAACATCGCTACGGTATTAAAAAAAGCAGCACAATTATTTGACGGAGGATTTACAATTGGCGGCTTATTGGGAAATGGAGATAGCTTTATTATGCGTGACGCGCATGGCATTCGTCCAGCTTATTATTATATTGACGAGGAAGTAATTGTGGCAGCTAGTGAGAGAGCAGCAATTAGGACAGCATTTAATGTTGCCGAAAATGAAGTAGTTGAATTAATGCCAGGCTGTGCCTTAATTGTGGACGGCAAGGGAAAATACACCATTGAACAAATTTTAGAACCTAAGGAAAGAAGAGCATGTTCGTTCGAACGTATTTATTTTTCCAGAGGCAGCGATGAAAAAATTTATAGAGAAAGAATTTCTTTAGGAAACCATTTAAGTAAAAGAGTATTAGATAGGATAGAGAAGGATTTAAAAAATACTATTTTTTCCTATATACCTAATACGGCTGAAGTTGCATTTTATGGACTAGTAAAGGGAATGGAGCAATACTTGAATAAAATTAAAGTTGAACGTATTTTAAGTTGGGGTAACCAAGTAGATGCCGACAAGTTGGAAGAAATGGTGAACAGGAAAATTCGTCAAGAAAAAATTGCCATTAAGGATGTTAAATTAAGGACTTTTATTACGGACGATGCCAACAGAAATGAAATGGTGCAGCACGTGTATGATATTACCTATGGAACAGTGATAGCGAATCAAGATACCCTAGTTGTTATTGACGATAGTATTGTGAGAGGCACTACATTAAGAGAGAGTATTATAAGAATGTTGTCTCGCTTATCTCCTAAAAAAATAATTGTTGTTTCATCGGCTCCGCAAATTAGGTATCCCGATTGCTATGGTATTGACATGAGCAAGATGGGCGATTTTATTGCCTTTAGGGCAGTTATTGCGTTGTTAACCGACAAGGGCATGACAAATATTATTGACGAAGTGTACAATAAAATTAAAGCACTAGAAGCCANTGGCGAATTGCATACTGAAAATGTTGTGAGACAGCTATACAAGCCATTTACTCCTGAAGACATTTCTGATAAAATTGCACAATTAATTACACCCGAGGATATTAAAATACCTGTTGAAGTGATTTACCAAACTATTGAGGATTTACATTTATGTTGTCCTACCAATACAGGCGACTGGTATTTTACTGGTAATTATCCAACACCTGGTGGAAATAAAGTTTGTAACAAAGCTTTTGTGAACTATGTGGAAGGNAAAAACGTTAGAGGGTATTAAGGCAAGTTATACGCGGTAACAAATTGCGTTTATATTCATTCCTGCACCTACTGATGCAAAAATAATTACGTCCCCTTTTTGTAATTCATGGTCCTTGTATTTTCCTCTCTTAACCATATCATATAAAGTAGGGATGGTCGCCACCG
>JGI25913J50563_1000190_pt1 | contig 11749 bp, 14 predicted proteins | sample LauGreSp1BDMLBSN_2_FD_50563 | JGI IMG/M metagenome (IMG submission 50563)
GAATGAAGGAACCAGATGCGTTAATCGGTTGATCGAACGACCAACTTTCTCCATCGTCTGTTGAGTTATACAATGCCACTCTAGTTGTGTCTGAGCTTTCGTTTCCTACAGCCCACCATTCGGATGTACCAGTACGGTTTGTCAAGGATGTGATTGTTGGGTTCGTTGATCCTGCTATGGCATTGACGTCAATAGTAAACGTACTACCATAGATCGACCGAACAAAATGCTTACTCGGACCGTTTATCGCTCCAATGAATACGTTCGAGTAGATTGTATCGTTCTTGATTTGAAAATCAGGTATACTTCCATCACTTGGGGAAAGTGTCACTTGGTTGCTCCAGAGGTTGCTTGAATATAGGGCATCGTTGGTCCATATACCATTGCTCACGTTCCCATCTCCCGACGGGTTCACGGTTAAGAACGATCGGTATAGAATCGGATTTGAAGTCGTTATTCCGCAACCAAGGATTCCTGTTAAACTTCCAACTGTTCCATTTACACTAAAACCTGCACTGAGCGGCAGTAGAACATTGGGAGGAATGCTATCTGACAATGCACCTGAAATAAGTCCAGTCACCGAGTTGATCGTTGGTCCATATATTAGATCCGTTGTTGAAAAGTTACTCACAGCCTTTCCACTGTAGGATAATGCCGTAACAGGAATCGATACGTTCGCTCCTGCGGGATAGACATAGGTGAGTTGTGGAGTCGTAAACAATATGCTATCGGGCGTCACAGTGAATGCAAAGTTGTTCGAACCCGTTACATAACCAGTTGTCGGAAAGATTGTAACTGTTCCACTCGCCGAACTTGTGGGCGTTCCAGAAACAAGTCCATTTCCAGAGATAGTCACTCCTGTCGGAAATCCAGTGGATGAGAAGTTGTTAATAGGTCGTTCACTCAACGTTGTACCCGAAATCTGGAAGGATGTAATCGGTATGTTCTGAGTAAACAGAAAGTTGCTTGCACCCACATTTGAAAGTGTGAAAACATCGTTCAAAACTGCAAACTTGACTTGCCGATCCAACGTTGCAGGAGATCCCGTCGCAGTGGCAGTAACTATCAAGTCGGTCAAACTTGTAACGGTTGTCGGAAACCCACCGATGACCACAGAGGTAGAACTTGCGTCAAGTGTCAGACCAGTCCCTCCAAGACTGGGTGCAGAATATGTGACTGGCACTCCAGATGCAGTGATTGCAGAAAACCTAATAGGATACGGATAGTACCCCGTCTTGGGATTCGACACGGGTCGAGATACAATGAAGTTATAGCTAGTGTCAGTTGCAGGAGTTGGCGATACCCACGTAATGTAATCCTCCACAACCGAAATGGGTATCGAATAATCGCGAGTCGTTGCGTTCGAGTTTATTGCGTTAAGGTCGTATGTGTTCGATCCATCCGTTGTGGGTGTTCCTGTCAAATAAGCCCGTGCAGAAGACGGCACAAATGTTAATGACAGTCCATCGGGTAGACTGAGAGCACTTATGTTTGAGATGGCACTGGTTCCAAAATACGTCTGTGCATGGAAGTAGTTTGCACTCGGGTCTAACGTAACTCCGTTATACACTGTCAATGCAGTTGGAGTGGTTTGATCGAACAAGACAGTCTCGTTAAATGCGAATGTCAACTCTTTAACATTTGAGATCGGAGGCAAAGACATACGACTTGCAGTCAGATTGACGGTGTTTGAAGTGATTCCCGCATTCACATACGAATAGGCAGCATTCGATGTGGGCGTTCCCTTGATCATAACCGTGCTAGAGGGATCTGTCGGAACAAAGGAATACGGTAGAGGAGTCTGATTTCCTGAACTATCTGCAAGATAGAGTCCATCTGGAAGCCCTGGGATTGTGTATCGCAGATTGGTTGGTACAGACGGGTAGGGAGGGAACAATGCAGTGACAACTCTGGGAGTGATTGGAATCCCAATGCTCATATTGATGATGGGTGTTCCAGAGAGATTGAGAAGGACTCGCTCACCTCCAACAAGAATCTTGATATTGGTCGTAACGATCTTGCTCCCTGTCGTATCCTTTCCAATGATCAGATAGTTACTCTGAGGAACCGTCACACTGGGCGTTCCAGTGATATCGTATTGATTCGATACATTTGAGGTGAATGTAAGACCTGGTGGCAATGTTGGCACTGAGATGGGCACAGACAATGCAAAGGGTGCAACAAGAGCGATCGGTGTAACAGGTTCCTTGGCGTAGAACGTGTACGAGTTACTAAACATCGAGTTCCCACTTGCGTCAAGAAACCGTCCTGGACTGATATTGACAAAATTGCTCGAAATACTCACATTGCCAGACAGATCTGTGATGGGCAAATAGAATGTCTCGGTTGTTCCCGATGTCAACGTATTCGAAGGACCCGTGCTCGAGAAGACATAGTCGGTGTTGCCATTCTTCACAATGAAGGGGGAAGGAACGATGCCAAGACCAGGTGTGTTACTGGGTGTTTGAAGTGTATATACTCCAGTGTTTGGGTTTGAGATTGTATAGGAGAACTGTTCGTATGTATACACTCCAATAACGTTGTTTCCAACTGGAAGTATTGTGGTCATCCCTATTACTTAGTCTTAGGAACTAAAGCTTTAACTGTCTTCCGCTTAATCTTCGGCTTGGGTACAAGTTGGACCGTTGCAATCTCGTGGTTGACGTGAGGTTCCGCTTCGGGATGCACAATCGCTTCATATTTGATCCGTGCCTCTTCGATAGGGAGATCACGGTATACCATGTCTAGCTTCAATTTCAAAAGGTTGGAGTTGACGTCCATACTCTTCACTGCGAACGTTTCGTGTTGCAGAATACCACGTTTGTGGTTCAAATGGGATACGCTTTTCTTCGACGTTCTCTGCGTTGGTTTGATACTGGATATATAGGAAATACGCGAAGCTGGTGAGAACCAACCCGAGTAATACCATGTTAAAGACTATTGAAGTTGCTTGAACAAGTTCATCGCGACGAGCCAACAGTGAGTTTTCAATACGGCCTAAATCTAGGCTATTGATGAGATGGTTCATTGTTTATCTGTGCCCCGAGAAACTCCAGCGTTTTCCGTATCCAAGGGGGCTGTGTGCACGGGCAAATCCGAATGCGATTTGGGTAAACATACACTTGGCGAAGAATGTCATTCACTTCGCGTCGAGACTTCTCCTTGAAACACACATCAAGTTGTGTCTCAGAGTACTTTAGAAGATCCATTACGCTGATGACTGCAAACTCTGCGTATATGGGTTGCTCTTGAATGCATCGAGAATACTAGGCTCATTTCGCGACACATAGATATCCTCCTGAAGAGGAACCACGTACTTGGTCGACCCCATTTGTGCTGCAGAGGGTGCCTGGCCACCAAAGGTCATGAGAGGAGCCTCGAACCCACGCGTATTGTTAAGCAACGACTCATCACGGTGAGTCTGGATGTTGTATGTCTGAGGACCCGCGGACAGTGCAGATGTAGCACCTGAAGGTCCTGCAGGAGGAGCACGACCCTCGACAGTTAGTTTCATGAACTCCTGGAAAGGCTCTGTGAATGCACGAATGTACGACAGATACCCACCACCTGCAGCCTGGGGACCGCCCTCATATTCCACAGAGGTGTTCTCGCGATTCTGGAGCTTCATCATCTGGGTCGGGTAGAGAGTCGACGCCATCTGCTGACCATTCGTCGTATTGACACGAGGAAGAGACCCGTCGGCAGCCTGAAGAACCTGGAAACGATCGGGGCGATTCTTCTTGACAGGAGCCTGAAGACCCATGTCCGTAATGAAGTGAGACCCAGGCACGACCTCGCCCTCATACGTCAGCTTGGGCTTGTTTGCAACACGCAACTCGTCCGTCGTCCTTGGCACTGCAAACTCACGGATAGTATCCTGCTGGTATCCGCCTGACGGGAGATTGGTGTACCCATCATTCACACCAGGACCCACCTGAGTCTGCTCAATCGGGAAGACGTTCTTCAGTGCAAGAGATGTCACCTGGCGAGACTGCTCGAACTCAGTCTCCACCTGCATACCCCAAGGAAGACCCGTTCCAGCCTCGGGCTTGAAGAAAGCAGGAGCCTCCTCCTTGTGGAAGAAGGTGTTCTTACCCGTTCCAGTGTACGTATCGAGAATGCCATCCGTTGCACCGTTGTACGTTGTCTGGGTGACATTTGCGCCGAAAAAGGGGACCATGTTGTTGTGCCCCTCCGCAGACTCTACGACAGTCACCTGGTCCATGTCGTTGAAATGTTCAGGAGACGAAATGACTTCCTTCGGGTTCTTCTTTTTGTCATTTACACCTCGAAGACGTGCTTGTTCACGTGCGATTTGAGGGGCAAGGGAATATCCCAAGGCCGCGAGACCAAGTAGGAGAGCGACTTCCATTTGTTCTATGTCATGCTATAAATATTTTGCTATTTAGACATTGATCTCTGATTGATAAACAGCGGCGTGGCTAAGGTTGCCTCTTTGGCTTAATGGTAGAGCATCTCTCTTGTATGCCTACGTAAAGAGAAGGTCGTGAGTTCGATTCTCACAAGAGGCACGTATGCATCTGTAGCTCAGGGGTAGAGCATGCGTCTTATGTACGCAGAGTCGCGGGTTCGATTCCCGCCAGATGTACCAAGCAAGAATGTCCGAGTGGTGAAGGAGACGGGCTTAAGATCCGTTGGAGTAATCCGCGTGGGTTCGATCCCCACTTCTTGCAGAGTTAGTATCTCGTGTAGCCTTGTTGATCTCAAAGGGCTCTACGGCATGCAACTGCGGTTTGAACAGCATCCACTGAAAGGGGTACATCTCTTGTCCCTTGGCTACGGGTATCGTTGTCGTCTCTTTCCACTCAGGTCGTGAGAACTGTTTGAGCTTGACAATCTCCATCTTAAAATGTGCCGACAAAATAATGTATGCACTTCTGTTTGTGCTGCTGGTTATAGCAGCAATCCTATACGGTTCTCTTAAATACCGAGAGACGTTTGTTATCAAATACGGTAATCCATTTCACGGACAGGATGCGATATCGTTTGATGCAACTGCTGTAGGCACACGTGTCTTTGGCTGGACTCCCGATACGTGTCCCGCCAACAAGCCTGAATACGAGGATGGACTTTGCTATGCGTCTTGCGACGAAGGATATCACGGCGTAGCTGACCGTTGTTGGGCAGACACGCAGAATATTGGAATCGGCAAAGTGCTTATACCTACTTCCTGTGCAGGAATGGGCAAACCAGATTGGGCAGACACTGGACTCTTATGCAATGAACCATTAAAATGGAACAACTGCAAGTTCCGTGGACTTTTCAATGAATGCTGGGGAGGTCTTGAAGGTGGTAACATTATTGTGAAGGAACTCACTTGCAATGCCTACGGTGATGAATATCCCGACAAGATTGACAATCTCCTTTGTTATAGAAAGTGTCCAGCCGAGAAACCTAAACATGTTCCATTGATGCCCTATTTATGTTACGCAGGAACTCGTGGGATTTCCTATGATCGTGGTGTGGGGGATATTCCTCCTATTTTTACGTTTAGTTAGAAGCCCTAGCGCTGAGCGCCGAAAGGATTGGGGTTGATAGGAGCTGTGGAAAAGGGAACGTTGGGTTTCGCGGCGGGTGCAGAAACGTTCATTCCAGGCGGCCCAGCAGGACCCTGTGGCCCTCGAATGCCTTGGGGTCCAGGAAACGTGCTCGGAGCCCCAGGTCGACCCACCAACCCAGGTGGACCCTGAATACCTTGGGGTCCAGGAACCATACTCGCAGCCCCAGCAGGGCCAGGTGGACCTTGAGCGCCCTGGGGTCCAGGAACCGTGCTCGGATCGCCCTTGTCGCCCTTATCACCCTTGTTACCCTTATCTCCCTTGTCACCCTTCTCGCCCTTGTCGCCACGCAGACCCAGCGGTGCCAGAAGAGGACGTGCTGCACTTGCAGAGCTTGTCTGGCCCATCGGCTCTACATATTCAGGATCTCCTACCTCAAATCCTTCGGTAAGTTTGCCAAGGTTTTGACTCAGGTTCTTTCCATACGACTGTGCCTTTGCCTGCATCGTTGAATCATATCCAGACCACTCACTCCTAGAGTACGGAGACATCGTGAAGGACTTGATCATATCCTTGAACTTGTTGACCATGTCCTTGAAGGCGACAGGATCTGTCCCTGGAAGAGGCGAAGGAGGAGTGAACTTGCCTTCAGGCTTGAATCCATAGCAGTTGACACCGAACTTGAGTGTAGGATCAAAGTAGCCACCATTCACACCTGGGCGACCACAGGCAGTTCGCTTCCCAGGATCGACCTCATTCTGCAACTGCTGCCACGTCGACTTCTGGGTTGGGTAGAGAGCCATTCCACCTGCCGACCATCCGTATCCACACCACTCGGCTCCCTTTGCATAGGCATCAACGATCTGCTCAAGAGTGGCAAGTTCGGCACCATAGGCTGCACAGACTGCAGGCGCCTCGTCATACGTGAACTGTGCATCGCTGACGTTGAAGACCTCGCTACCTACCATAGGACCACCTGCAGGAGCAGCGACAGGAGCGACTGGGATAACTGCCTGAGGAGTCGCTAGCTTGGCAACATCAAGCATACCATAGTAGATGAGAACCGTAAGGATCAGTGCAATCAATGCCCAAAGAACCAACACAGACAAGATTGAACCAGTCGCCACTAAGACAAAAAGACTTAGGACAGACATGAAAATACCTATAAACGTGCTGTAGTTGTCTGCAGTCATGGGCTGAATATTCATCGGAGGAGCCGTTACTGGTACGGCAGCAACGGGAGCCGTCGGTGTCGTGCTTGTTGATGTTCCAGTGGGAGGTGTTGCTGCTGGAGGTGGTGTACTCGTCGTTCCACCTGATGACATTATTACTTATTCATTGATACGATAATACATCAGGAGGCGCATCCTGTCATCGTGTGGCATATAGTTCGCTGCAAATGTCTGAAGATGAGTATCGTCAAACCGAACCCAAGGTTGACCTGGTGGCAAATCTCGTCCCCATGTGAACCAGTGACCACCCGTGAAACACACGACACTGAACAATGCATATCGAACCTTGTTGACAACCAGCACAGGTGTGTAGGAGACAGTTGTATTGACGGATGTCTGATGGAACATCATGACCTGAGGGAACTCGGCCAACAGTAGCTGCTTCTTGCATCCCTTCTTCTTACACTTTTCACATGTCCAGTCTGGAATCGTAACGGGCTGAACGGCAGCCGTGATAGCATCTGAGACACTTTGCTTCTTGACACTTGGCGTGATGGAGAACTCGTTCATCGTATCGGGCTTCATCTCATTGTAGTCACAGTGGTTGCACTTGATACTACTCGCAACCTTGAATCGCATAAGCTTGTCAAGGAAGGGAATCTTGTCACATAGGAACTCGATGAGTTCATGTGAATCGCCAATACCCTCTCCTGCAGGCATGGTCGATGTCTTTACACATTCGTAGAAGTCCTTGAGGCCTTCTTCGCCCTTGCTACCCCATACTTCAGCGAGGCATACTTCGACTACATTGTTGGTGTCCTCTTCACCATCTGCGAAACGCTCCTGCAGATCGGGAATACGGAAGACGGATTGAAGAGCTGCATTGATCCAACAGGATCCGTTCTTATTGCGAAGACCAAAGGATTTAGTCATTCTTACTTCTGAAAGGCAGAGAAGTCTGTTAAGAATGGAACGGGTTCGTTTTTGACAGAATAGTTGGAAGCTGAGAAGGTCTGTGATACCCTATAAGGATCAGGAATGAGGTCCATGTCACCTGGAACACGAGAGGTTGGGAAGTACTTGCTNTTNTCGTCAGATCCTAGACCTGCAGAGGATGGGAGACCCGTGGTATCCGAGTTCTTGGAGGGGTCCACAATACCTACACCATCAATGCGAGTTGATTTCTTTGGGACACCTCCACCCAGAAGTTCTGGGTATGTGCTATCCTTCGTGCTATTCCCCGACGACGCTCCAGACCCTGCACCCTCACCACGCGATGTAAAGAGAGGTCCAAAGATCTGCTTCCTGCGATCTCCACCACCACCTGACGTCGAACCTAGCGAGGTGTCAGAGGAACCACCCGTTGTGTTGCCAGTGAACAAAGCTTGAGTGCTGGGGGCAGTAGGACGGTCACTAGGACCACCAGGACCGTAGCCACCGCCTGTGGGGGGTTGCATAGGAGGTGTATTTGGATTCAAGGGCGAACCACTATCGCCACCGTTTGGAACAGGTATGTTAGAGATGCCATATCCCTGATTCTGTCCAAGTTCTGCGAGAGAAGCTGCGTAATCTGAGTTCGAAGTGGCTCCGCTCTGTCCAACAAAGTATGTAGTCAATATCTCCTCCTCAATCGGTGCAATATCTGAAGCCCTTGTTACCATGAACTTCTTGACATCTGCTGCCGTAATGGCAACTGTGGCAGGTTTGAACACGGTTGTAAAAAACACTTCAATCGCAGGAGTTACAAACCCGCCCGCGGCTTCATGTAGTTTCTTCTCGTCCTTTTCGTTTGGCGCAGCATTTCCTGCCTTTTCCATAAGAATTCTCTGATTTGCTGAACGAATCATTCCAAAAATCCGAATCTTCTCGGCAGCATTGTAGGGAGGAGCCTTGATGCTCTGCGTTGGCTCAAACCGTTCGCGATACATGCTCACCGCTATTAAGAGCATGCCGATCAGTATAAATACCCAGATCTTCATTGTCTACTCTATAGAATAGAACTTTGCATCAGTCCAACTCGTAGATTTGTCATCGTGAACGCCCTCGCGCCGAGGAGTCTCCTGCTGTTTGGTAGGAGAATAGATACCTTCAGGTAGATTTGCCTCTCGTTCGTCGGCAGGTTTATAGTCAACTTCTTCACGAGTTCGCACTTCATCGACTCCATTCTCGGGCTGAAGGTTCTCTCCCTTGAACCCTGCCAAAGCACCCGTTGTTACAGTCTGTTCCTGCTCCTTTGCTGCACCTGTCGCCCCCTTGTCTACCGCAAACCCTGCAATGATAATACGCCGCAACGATGTCTTATCAATAGTTCCAATGGCAGAGTTCAAGAATGATTCAACTTGTGCAGCGGGAACCATTGCAGTCGCATTCGATTTGCGCAAAGGTTCATAGATTGTGTCGTAGAAAGACTGCAATGCTTTCACGTAATCACTTTCATCTGCTCCAATAGGGATCTCTACATCGATCTTACTCCTCCATGCGGCGTCCTCCAACGAGGGTCGTGTTCCAGGTCCACCAATCACCTTTCCCTCCTTGTCAAGCACATCTACATATCCCTCTCGAACTCGTACGAGAATCAACAGGATAGCGATTGCTAAAAGAATCCAAATGCCCATTGTTATTGAACGATACAATTCCAACCCGAATCGACTGGGGCTTCTAAAACAGGTTGGGGCTTTGTGGCTCGGAGGTCTGCACGGTTGGACTCTGCCATGTCAAGGGAATAATCACCTCGTGCGATTGCCTGGTTTGAAGATTCAATGCCTTCCCACGTCTCAGACATTGCAGAGTACTTGGCCTGTCCTATTGGGTCACGAGGCTGAAACTCCATAAACCCTGTCGGCGTCCGATTGTCGCCTGGTTTGTAGGCCGAGGTGTAGTGGGGTTCAACAACGGGACAGAACGTTCCCTGAGTCTCCAACGACTTGGTGTACTGATTGTAGTCCTCGAGGGTATTGAACTTGCGGATCTCTCCTGTTTTAATGGCCCTCGCCGCCCACGACCTATCAATATTTTGATCTAGAGATGTGATGCACGCCATTTTCTAGGTATCCATATAAATGTCTGTCACGTTCTACTATGCGGATTGGTGTCCTCATTGTAAGAACACGAAGCCAGCCTGGAAAAAGGCTAAAGCAGGATTGCGGGATGTAACGGTGCGAGAGGTGGAGGATCAACAGATGTCTGCGGATGAAAAGGCAAAGATCAGTGGATTTCCAACCTTTGTTGTTACGAAGAATGGGCAGGAGTCTCAGATCACAGGCGAGAGGTCAGACGGTGCTGCACTTCTCAAGGAGTTAAAGGCCAAGTTAGGCGGGGGCGGTTCCAGGAGGAGGCGTACTCACAGACGGCAGAGGAAGCTCCGTCATCGTACCCTTCGCAACTACAAATCCCTCGCTTAATCCCTTCTGGTTTGTAGCCTGACCGTTCTTGCCGAGGAACTTGAGGAACCCGCCGTGGTCATCTGCGGGTACTGCATAAAAGTTACGCTGTGACTGCACCATTTCAAAGACATCGGTCGTGTCCATGTAGATGTTCGACGTCTTTGCAAAAGCAGCATTCACCTTATCACGGACACCGACGCTCGTAATCTCGGCGGCGGGAGGGCGGTCGGGGTTGTCCATAATGTCCGTCAGCTGAGCGTTCATGAACGGGTTATCGTCGGACGGCATCGATACTTCCGTTCCCTGATAGCCAGTGACGACAGGACCCGACTGGAAACTCTCTGAAATCTTCTTTGCTTCGGGAAACCACTCATTCAGCGCAACGGTTATACCCATCACGGCGGGAATCCAGACCATATACCATGGGTCGCGAGAGGTTAAGAACAACAGCACAACGAGGTAGATAGAAAAACGCACGACTGCGTTGAGGGCGGATGCTACGGTCATGTTGGGCTGAGGCACAAATGCATACCATGTATCTTTGCTAAATAAGACATTTGGTTGTGTATACCAAAAGGGCTCACTCATCTCTTATCTTCACTTGCGGGTTTTTTGTTGCACTTTCTTTTGCAGACGGGCAATCATCCGAGCACGACGAGCATCGGGGTGGTTCGACAGAATCTGATCTGCGGTGTTTCCCGTTGTGTTTCCTGCATTCTCACCTAGAACGGCCTCGTTCATATATTTACCGAATGCAGATTGAACCTTGGCGCGAATCATCTCAATGTCACGCTGAAGTTCCTTCGGGTTAATCTTGCCTGACTTGACTTTCTCATCAAGCAACTGCTTCGCGCGGTCCATCAGTTCCATCAGAACAGGGCTCTCCTGAGGATTCTTAATCATGTTGAGAAGCTGTTCGGGATCCTCGAGATTGATGTCAAGATCCGCCACACTGAGAGACTGCACGACCTCGCCGACCAGGGAGACGAGACGAGTGTTGATGACGAGCTCGAAGATTTCTGCCATTGAAGAGTGGGTCTCCTCATCATCGAGGATCTTCGAGATATCGTCTGCCTGTGCACTTCCACCTGGAATGAGGCCCTTTACAGTCTCAATAATCTTTGCAAACTTCTCCTTCGGGTTTCCATGCAGAACCGAGTACAGGAGTGCCATATGAACCTTCCGCCAGTTGTCGTCCGAAGGCACCCAATCAACCTTGATACCTGGGAAGAGCTCAATCTCTGCAAAGAGCGTATTATCTTTCTGGATCACACGGAGAAGGTGCGGTAGTAGCACGTCTTCAATGTGAAGAAACAAAGGCTCCTTTGCCTTCAATGTTGGGTGGGCATCTGCAAACAGATTTACTAGATTACGAAGATGCTCCATTTACTCTATGTCAGTGGGATTGTCTAAGCCCGATTACCGCCACGAGACTCGAACTCCTTCTTCTGCGAGTCTGTCAGGCATACGCACCCCCTGTCGGTAGAGAACGCGCTCGGGCAACAGTCGGCGCTGATGCGATTGTTCTCGAACTGGAAGAGTTCGGTGTCGTTCGCCATCTCGTACGGCTTGTCGGAGATAGGCTTGGGCTCAGATCCAAGGATCGGTGATACACCGCTATACCCCGCCACTGCATCCGTCTCGAGAGGCATACCAACCTCACGCTGTGCAAACG
>JGI25913J50563_1000191_pt1 | contig 11716 bp, 8 predicted proteins | sample LauGreSp1BDMLBSN_2_FD_50563 | JGI IMG/M metagenome (IMG submission 50563)
TGACTTTATTGATGCTACCGATGTGTACCACGGGGGCGCTATTTCACCCGGAATTCGCCTNCGATACGAATCATTACATAACTATACAGCAAAGCTACCATTATTAATTACCGAAATCCCTCAAAAATTAATTGGAAATTCTACAGACCAAGCTATTCACTCCGGAATAATAAATGGAGTTTCATTAGAAATTGATGGCTTTATTTCTTCAGTTTTAAATAAAAATGATAACTTTATCATAATTTTAACGGGAGGGGACTCAGAATTTTTGGCTGAACGATTAAAAAATACCATATTTGCCAATCCAAATTTTCTTTTAGAAAGTTTGAATCAAACTTTTCAATACAATCAACAATGATTAAAAAAATTATAGTAAGTATTTGTTTACTTTTTTCTTTGGCTTCCTTCGCACAAGAAGGCACTTCTTCCCCTTATTCTTTTTATGGAATCGGTGATGTACGTTTTAAGGGTTCTAATGAAAATAATTCCATGGGAGGAATGTCCGTTATTCCGGATAGTATTCATTTGAATATTTCCAATCCTGCTATGTATTCCAATTTGAAACTAACAACGTATGCCATTGGAGGGACGTTTTCAGTAAATAAATTAAAGACAAGTTCCCAAAACGAAAAAGCACAACGAACTACTTTAGATTATTTAGCTATAGGAATTCCATTAAAAAAACTCGGAATTGGTTTCGGATTAATACCGTATTCATCGGTTGGATATAATTTAAAAAGTAGTTCTACCGTTAATTCTGTTAAAACGGATAGCTATGACAAAGGAGACGGTGGAGTAAATAAAGTTTTCCTTGGATTTGGTTACCAACTAACTAAAAGTTTGAGTTTTGGAGCCGATATACAATATAATTTTGGTCAAATAAATGCGCAAAATATTTCAATTCTTTATAATAGCAGCGGATTGCCAATTCAATATGCTTCTAAAGAAGTAAATAAATCTAATGCAAATGGTGTAAATTTTAACACAGGAATTTCTTTTCACACAAAAATTAATAAAGAGCTTTCAATGTTTTCGAGCGTCACTTATTCACCACAAGCTAAACTTAATATGGGAAATACTCGTTCATTATCTTTAACACAATCACTTACAGGTGAAGACAACGGAAATGTTGGTGATGTTATCGATATTACAGTATCTAGTGTAAAAGTAAATTTACCTTCAAAATTTACTTTTGGAGTAGGGGTTGGAGATGTAAAAAAATGGATATTAGGAACGGAGATCACCCTTCAAGGAACTAGCAATTTTTCCAATCGTTTTTCTGACATCAACAATGTTAGTTTCGAAAATTCAACACGACTTAGNGTGGGGGGATATTATATTCCTAACTACAAATCTTTTTCTAATTATTTTAGCAGAATTGTATACCGAGGTGGTTTTAGATATGAAACTACCGGATTAATTATTAATAATGAATCTATTAAAGATGGTGCTCTTACTTTAGGTATTGGAATGCCGTTAAGAGGAACCTTTTCCAACGTTAATATAGGAGCCGAATTTGGTAAAAGAGGAACCACAAATGCAGGATTGGTGCAAGAAAATTATATGAATTTTAAAGTTGGTTTATCATTAAATGATAGATGGTTTGTGAAAAGAAAATACGATTAATATAATTCACTTTGGGTATGAAAACGAAATTGTTAATTCTGTTTGTTATTGTTTTTACTTCTTTTGCTAAAGCACAAGAGATGAACTGTGGAGAAAAAGAAAAACAATTGAACCAATACCTTACCGATAATGAAAATAAAAAAGCATTGGACCTATGGGACCAGGTAAAACTTTCCTGTACGTCGTATAGTGAAAAAATTTATTTACTTGGAAATAAAGTATTACAATACCAAATTGAAATTGCCGATTCTAAAGACAAAGAAAGTAAAGTAAATGATTTGTTGCAATTGTATAACCAATACGATAAATACTTTCCGAATAACAAAAACGGGAATTACGAGAAAAGAGCCATTGCCCTTTATACATATAAAGTTGGTTCAACAGAAGATCTTTATTCCTACTTAGATAAAGCTTTTGAAAACGAAAAAGAAACCTTTGCTACTTCACAAGCTTTGTATGTCTATTTTGAAATGTATTTTGCACATTACAAAGAAAATAAATCTAGTATACCTTTAGAAGACTTAATTGATAAATATTGCGCAGTAAGTTCTTTAGTTGCGTCCAATAGCAGAAAATTTCCTATTAAAAAGGAAGAATACCACCGCGTTAGTTTAGGATTGGATTTGCTTATGCAGAATATTTTGACCAAAGAAAATATATTGCCGTACGCACAAAAGAAATTAGAAACCAATTCTGCCGACACTTCATGGTTGGAATCTACCGCCAAAGTACTTTCGATGCAATGTAAAAACAGCCCTGTTTTTGAAAGCGTTGCTATTAAATTAAACTTGGTTAGCCCTTCTTCTGTTTCTAATTATTATTTAGCTACTTATTATTTAAATACGGGAAGTCAAGATAAAGCAATTGAATTTTTTAAAAAATCGGCAGAATTAGCAACTGACTCTTTAGAGAAAGCAGCAACTTATTATTCTATTGCAACTATATTATCTGTTTCCGATAAAGCTACTGCCGAAAAAATGGTTCTTAATGCACTTGCGAGTAATCCTACTAATGGAAGATATTATATTTTCTTAGGAAATTTATATGCTAATAGTGTAGACGAATGTGGAACCAATACTAATGAAAAAAAAGCAATCTATAAATTAGCTTCCAACACTGTTTTGAAAGCTACTCTTGTAGAGCCAAGATTAAAGGCTACTGCCGATGCAATGTCAACGGATTATTTAAAAAAAGTAGTTTTTGATTCTAGTTCTAAAGTGAAATCTGCTAAAATTGGTTGTTGGATACAACAAACCATACAGTTCTAATTTATGAGTTTCTCACCAAAAAATAGCCTTATAGTTTTTACTACTGCTTTAGCGGTCATTTTGTTATTTTCTTGCGAAAGCAATTTCAAGGAAGTTCAAAAATCCAATTTTGCAGAGTTTGTTCCTAGTGGTGAAGCAGATTCTATTAATATAAAATACACCGATTCGGGCAGAATTAAATCCATTTTAATTAGCCCAAAAATGTTGGATTATACTACTGTTGAATTTCCTTTCACTGAATTTCCAAAAGGAATTCATGTAACTTTGTATGATGAAAGTGGGAAAAAGACCTTTGTAAGTTCAAAATATGCCGTTTCCTTTAAGAATACAAATCTTATTGATTTACGAGGCGCAGTTAAAATCACCAACGAGACTGGACAGGTTTTTGAAACCGAGCAATTGTATTTTGATCAAAAAAACGAATGGTTTTATACCGAAAAATCCTATAAATTTTCGGATCCAAAAGGCGTTTCTTATGGAGAAGGAGTAGATTTTAGTAAAGATTTTAAAATAATAAATTCTCAAGGAGTTTCCGGAGAAGTTGAAAAACAATAATACTATGAATTACCTTAAAATAACAAAATATATTTACTTGATTGTTGGATTTGTTATGGTGTACGACGCCATTACAAAATGGAATGAAGATCCCAAACCATGGTTAAGCGTCATCCTTGCGGGCTTGGCATTTTTTACTTATTTTTTCAGAACCAAATTTGCTAAAAAATTTGAAGATAGAGATAAACAAAACAAATCCAAACAGTTCTAATGGAAATAGTGGTAATCATTTTATGTTTACTTCTTTGTGCATTCTTTTCAGGAATGGAGATTGCTTTTGTATCATCCAATAAAATTTATCTTGAAATAGAAAAAAAGCAAGATAATTTTCTTTCCAATATTCTTACTAAACTTACCGAAAAGCCTTCCAAGTTTATTGCAACCATGTTAGTTGGGAATAATATTTCTATGGTGGTTTATGGTTTTTTTATGGGCGATTTGGTAATGCACTGGATTCAAAAATTACCATTTCATTTATTAGAATTCCCAAGCTTGCTTTTGCAAACCGTTATTTCAACCTTAATTGTTTTAATAACTTCAGAGTTTTTACCAAAAGTTTTCTTTCAGGTATACGCCAATAAGTTGATTAAATATTTTGCAGTTCCAAGCTATGTTTTTTATATTACTTTCAACTATATTTCTACTTTTATCATTTGGATTTCCGATTATATTTTAAAGAAATTCTTTCATACCGAAGGGGATTATGTACCTTCTTATTTCAGTAAAGTAGAATTGGGAAATTATATTAATGAACAAATGAGCTCGGTAGAAGATCATGAAAAAATGGATTCTGAAATTCAAATTTTTCAAAATGCACTTGAATTTTCAGGAGTTAAAGCTCGAGAAATCATGACGCCAAGAACAGAATTGGTTGCCATAGATATTTATGATTCTATCAATGAATTGAAAGAATTGTTTGTTTCCACAGGTTATTCCAAAATTGTGGTATACCAAAATTCCATAGACGATATTATTGGGTATGTGCATTCTTTTGAATTATTCAAAAAACCCAAAAGCATTAAGTCAATTATGATTCCGGTTGAATTTATTCCAGAAACTATTTTCATAAAAGATGCTTTAAATGTACTTACCAAAAAAAGAAAAAGTATAGCAGTGGTTCTAGACGAATACGGAGGGACGTCAGGTATTATTACTGTAGAAGACATTATTGAAGAGCTTTTTGGAGAAATTGAAGATGAACATGATGGCGATGAGAAGCTGGTTGAGAAACAATTAAGCGAGAACAGTTATGTTTTCTCTGCACGTTTAGATGTGGAATACCTCAATCAAGAATATAAGCTGGGTATTCCCGAAAATGATTCTTATGAAACATTAGGTGGGTTTATAGTAAACACTTCTAAAGAAATACCCCAAATAGGAACTGAAATTCGAGTTGACCAATTTCATTTTGTAATTGAAGAAGCTACAAATACCAAAATTGAGGTGGTTAATCTTACTGTTTTTAGCCAAGAATAAAAAAAAACAACTATTTATTGCAAATTATAGGCATACTACTATTATTATTTCATAGATAATTGTATTTTCGCAAACTGAAATAAAAAATTAACATATATAAAAATGGCAGTTTTACAAAAAATTAGACAACGTTCCGGATTACTTTTACTTGCTATTGGGTTTGCTCTATTGGCTTTTGTGGTTCAAGATTTATTCACCAAAGGATTTAAAAGTCAATCTAAAGACGTGGGAACTATCAATGGTAAAGACATATCCTTTGAAGAATTTAGAATAAAAGTAGCGAATGCTGAAAAAAGTGGGCAAAACGGGCAACCCGTTTCACAGATTCAAGCTGCTAACCAAATGTGGGATCAAGAAGTGGCAATTGCTTTAATTTCAGACCAATTTGAAAAAGCAGGAATCCGTACAAGCGAAAACAATATTATTGAAATCTTCAAAAAAGATCCAAATATTGGTCAAAACCCTGCGTTTTTAAATCAATTGGGTAAATTTGACTTAGCTAAATTCAAAGAATTTTTCAAATCAAATCCGGAACAAGCTAAAGCATTTCAAGATCGTCAAACCGATGCTGAAATCAATGCTAAATACCAAGTGTATAGCACTATGATAAAAGCGGGTNTATATGCAACCAATGCTGATGGAAAATTCAAATATAAATTGGAAGCTGACAAAATTAATTTTGATTATGTTTCTGTTTTATATTCTACTGTAAAAGATAGTGATGTTAAAGTTACCGATGCTGACATTTTAGAGTACATGAAGAAAAACGAGAAACGATTCAAATCAGAGGAAACTCGTGAAATTGAATACGTTTTAATCGAAGACAAACCATCTGCTTCAGATGAAGCTGAAATGAAAGCTAAAATCAATGGTTTATTAGCTGGAAGTGTAGTTTACAATAAAGAAACTGGAGTTAACGATACTTTGCCAAGTTTTAAAGCTGCTGCAAATGTTGCAGAATTCGTTGGTGAAAATTCAGATAAACCTTACGATTCAACTTATGTTAGCAAGCAAGAATTACCTGCAGAACATGCAGACAATTTATTTGCTTTGCCAGCAGGAGAAATTTACGGACCATATATTAACGGAAATTACTATTGCCTTTCTAAAGCAATGGGAAGAAAAGCTGGAGCCAAAGCAAAAGCTAGTCACGTTTTAATTAGCTGGGAAGGAACTAAAGTACCATCAAAAAAAGAAAAAAGAACCAAAGAACAAGCAAAAGCAAAAGCAGATATATTATTGGCTCAAGCACTTGCAAACCCTTCAAGTTTCATGATGTTGGCACTTACTAATTCCGATGATTCATCTGCACAACAAGGNGGCGATTTAGGATATTTTGCTCCAGGGCAAATGGTAAAACCTTTTAACGACTTTGTATTTAATAGTCCAGTTGGGAAAATTGGTTTAGTGGAAACAGAATTTGGATACCACATTATTAANGTTACAGATAAACAAGATGCAATTCGTTTAGCTACTGTTGCTCAAAAAATTGAGCCTTCAGAAGTTACTACAAACGAAATCTATACAAAAGCAACCAAATTTGAAATGGATGCTAATAGTAATAAAGATTTTGCTGCTGTTGCTAAAGCTGCTAAATTAACTGTGAATCCAGCTGTAAAAGCGAAAGCAATGGACGAAGCTTTTGGAGTTGTAGGAAATCAAAGACAAATTGTAAAATGGGCTTACACTAGCGATACTAACATTGGTGATGTAAAAAGATTTGAAGTTGTAAACGTTGGTAATGTAATTGCTCGTTTGAAAAAAATCAACGAAAAAGGATTGATGACGGTAGAAGATGCTAAACCATCTGTAGAAGGAATCTTAAAAAATAAAAAGAAAGCAGAAAAAATCATTGCTAAAATGAAAGGAGCTTCATTGGAAACTATTGCTGCTGCAAATGCTACAACAGTTCAAAATGCACCTGCTGCATCAGTTGAAAATTCGGTATTAGCTAATGTTGGTGCGGAACCTAAAGTTGTGGGAGCTGCATTTGGAACTCCTGCTAATAAAGTATCTGCTCCAATTGAAGGTAACTCAGGAGTATATGTAGTAAAAGCTAAATCCCTTACTAAAGCACCTAAACTGCCTAAGTACGATGATTATGTTGCAAAATTGAAAGCTGCTAATGCTCAAGGTGCAGGAAGAGTTTTCCCAGCTTTGAAAAATGATGCTAAAATTGACGATAATAGATTAGAATTTTACTAGTAGAATTATACTCTTTACATTATAAAAAAATCCCGAACGTAAGCTCGGGATTTTTTTATGTTTTTTTTTATTTGTTTACAGAATCATTTCATTATAAGGAATCACTACTTCATAACCTCTTTCCTTAAAATAATCCGTTGGGTCTTCTTTTGCAACAGCTAAAACAAAATCTCCGCCCCAAGCACCTAGACTTTTAATTACACCATTAAAATCTTCAAATAATGAATCTTGTACTGTTGGTAATTCTAAAACAGTACTCATTTCAATTTCATGCATTTGTAGTGCTAATTCAAATTCCATTAATTCTGTAGAGTTGGCTACTGTATCTGTGATTGCATTAATTTTGGTAATGGTTTTTTCAACTGAACCACGTTTGTCAAGATACGAAGCTATTGCCTCTTTACTATTTTGCTTTTTATTAAGGTAAACAAAATAAATTTTATCTGAAAAATCCGGATTAAATGAAATCGTTTTTATTAAAGGCTTTTCGTCAACCAATTGATAAATTATTGCGCTATTGTTTTGAGCGCAAGCCACGTCATAACCACTGCCTCCAAAACTGTTTTTAAGTAGCTTATAAGCATCAATTTCCAACCATTGCGCAACATTGTTGATTAGAGTAGAAGAAGTGCCCAGTCCCCAAAATTTAGGAAAGGTTAATTCCGTTGTGATTTTGTAACCTTTCGATTCGGTTAGAAAATTAGAATTTAATTTATAAGCTTCGTGTAAAATTTCTATTAAGGTATTTTTGATGTTATGAATTGCTTTATAATTCTTTTTTTCTACAATAGATGAAAACGAAATTTTTTCTTCAAACCAAATGCTTTTGTCGTAATCATAACTTGTCCATTCTATTAAGCCACTTTCTGAATTTTCAATTATTAAATTTTGACCAAATTTTGTTGGTAATGCCAATGCTTTTGCACCGTCAAGAACAACATACTCTCCAGTAATTAATAATTTTCCGTTGCTGTAAAATGTTTTTTTCATAGGTATTGCCACAAAGTCGCTAAGTCACTTAGTTTTTTATTTGAATATAGAAATTTTACTTTCTTAAATTCTCAATGAATTCTACCACCGATGCATGGGATATGGTATTATTTTCAAAATGCTTTTTAATTATTTTTCGTTCTGCGTCGGAAGTTTCAAATTGATTTAAAATATTATTGATGTGCATTTTCATGTGTCCTTCTTGAATTCCGGTCGTAGTTAACGAACGCAATGCAGCAAAATTCTGAGCCAATCCGGTTACAGCTACAATCTGCATTAATTCATGAGCAGAAGGTTTGTCAAGTATTTGCAAAGCCATTTTCACCAAGGGATGCAACGAAGTTAGTCCGCCAACAGTTCCTAAAGCCAATGGAATTTCCATCCAAAAAGTAAAGATTCCATTTTCAATTTTTGCATGCGATAAGCTCGAATAGGCTCCTGTTCTAGAAGCATAAGCATGAACTCCTGCCTCCACAGCACGAAAATCATTTCCAGTTGCCAACACTACAGCGTCAACACCATTCATAATTCCTTTATTGTGAGTCACAGCTCTATAAGGTTCGATTTCGGCAATCTTAACTGCCTGAACAAACTTCTGAGCAAATTCTTCTGGATTCTCTATTTTCTTTTCGGCCAATTCCTCTACACGACAAGAAACTTCTGCTCTGACAATGCAATTTGGGACATAGTTGGAAAGTATGCTCATCACCACTTGAAGCTCTTTTTCTTCCTCGGTGAATTCTATATAATTTTGAGCTTCCGCTTTTAAGGTTTTAGCAAACTGTTCCAAACAAGAATTAATAAAATTCGCTCCCATACTGTCTTTGGTTTCAAAAGTAGCATGAAGTTGATAGTAATTTTCTAACTCATTCGTTTTGTTTCTTAATTCTATATCTAAAATTCCACCGCCACGCTTTTGCATGTTTTTAGTAATGTCTTCCGTTGCAGTAAAGAATTTTGTTTTTATTGCGTCAAAGAATTTTTCTAATTTTTGTAAATTCCCACGATACATAAAATGTACTTGACCTATTTTTTCAGAATTCAAAACGGTAGCTTTAAATCCGCCACGAGTAGACCAGTATTTAGCCGATTTTGATGCGGCAGCAACAACAGAACTTTCCTCAATAACCATTGGAACCGAATAATACTTGCCATTCACAAGAAAATTGGGTGCGATTCCCATTGGTAAATAAAAATTAGTAATGGTGTTTTCTATAAAATCATCATGTAATTTTTGTAAGTTTTCATCCGTATTCCAATATTGTTTAATGGTTGCAATGGCATCTGTTGGATTTGTAAAATATTCAGCAGCAATCCAATTGATTTTTTCTTCTTTGGATAATTTGGAAAATCCGGCAATAGCGTTGTTCATATTCTTTTTCTTAATGTGCAAAGATATAGAAAATAGTTGCGATACTTTGCCCTTGATTTTGTTGATTTTAATATCTTGAAGCCATTAAATAAATTCTCTTAAACTGCATTTAACAGAAAAAAGCACCATTATTTGCAAATTTTTCACTAAAATTGGTGTCGTTTTATAATCAATCAAAAAAAATGAAAATAACTAAAATTATTGCGCTCTTTCTTTTAACCTCTTTTTCTGTTGTAGCACAGCAAAAAATGACTGTTGAAGAAATTTATACTGGAACTTTTCGTGCCAAAGGAATGGACGAATTGCAATCAATGAAAAACACCAACCAGTACACTGTTCTTAATTCGGATCGAACTACAAGAACACAACAAGTGGATCTCTATGATTTTGCTACATTAAAAAAAGTAGCTACATTAATTGATACTAAAAATTTCAAAAGTTTAGCAGACGGAATTGACAGTTACACTTTTAGTAACGATGAAAAGCAAATGCTTATCGCAAATGCTACAACCCCAATTTTTCGTCATTCTTTTACTGCGGATTATTATCTTTATAATCTTACAACCAAAGAATTGACTAAAATTTTGGAAAGAGTACAAGAACCAACTTTTTCTCCCGATGGAACCAAAGTTGCTTTTGCCAGAGAAAACAATCTTTTTGTTTATGACATTGCTTCTAAAGAAATTACGCAAGTAACTACTGATGGAAAGAAAAACGCCATCATTAACGGAATTACGGATTGGGTTTATGAAGAAGAATTTGCTTTTGTAAGAGCTTTCGATTGGAGTGCAGACAGTAAAAAACTAGCCTATATCCGTTTTGACGAAAGCGAAGTGCCAGAATTTTCTATGAACATCTATCAAAAAAATTTATATCCAACCGTAGAAACTTTTAAGTATCCTAAAGCGGGTGAAAAAAATGCTTTGGTTTCTTTATTTGTATATGATGTTGCAGTAAAATCTTCCAAAGCAATTAATTTAGGAAACTATTCCGATTTTTATATTGCAAGAATGAAATGGACTTCGGACGCTAATGTTTTATGTGCACAAGTGGTAAATCGTCACCAAGATAATTTAGATTTGATTTTTGTAGATGGAACTTCTGGAGCAGCAAAAGTCGTGTTGAACGAAAAAGACAAAGCATACATTGATGTGACAGATAATCTTACCTTTTTAAAAGACAATAGTTTTATTTGGACTTCAGAAAAAGATGGGTATAACCATATTTATTTATACGATAAAAATGGTAAATTAAAAAATCAAGTGACCAAAGGAAATTGGGAAGTAACTTCCTATTATGGCTTTGATGAAAAATCAAAAACGGTTTTTTACCAATCTGTTGAAAATGGATCTATAGTTAGAGACGTTTACAAAATTGGTTTGGATGGAAAAAACAAAGTTAAATTATCACAACAAACAGGAACCAATGAGGCTACTTTTAGTCCTGATTTCAGCTATTTCATAAACACTTATTCTAGTGCAATTGTTCCTACAACCTTTACTTTAAATAGTTCTAAAGACGGGAAACAAGTGCAATCCATTGTTGATAATACTACTTTGTTAGATAAATTGAAGAAATATGATTTACCAAATAAAGAATTTTTCGAACTAACTACAGACAAGGGGAACAAGTTAAATGCTTGGATGATTAAGCCAAAAGATTTTGATGCTACTAAAAAATATCCGGTATTTATGTTTCAATATTCGGGTCCAGGTTCACAGCAAGTGGCTAATCATTGGTTAGATACGAACGATTTGTGGTTTATGATGTTGTCTCAACAAGGGTATATTGTTGCTTGCGTTGACGGAAGAGGAACTGGATTTAAAGGTGCGGAATTTAAAAAATGCACCCAATTACAATTAGGAAAATACGAAGTAGAAGACCAAATAGACGCTGCAAAAGTAATTGGGAATTATTCTTACGTAGATAAAACTAGAATTGGTATATTTGGCTGGTCTTATGGCGGATTTATGGCGAGCAATTGTCTTTTTAAAGGAGCTGATGTTTTCAAAATGGCAATTGCCGTAGCGCCAGTAACCAATTGGAGATTTTATGATAGCATTTATACAGAACGATACTTGCAAACGCCCCAAGAAAATGCTAGTGGATATGATGAAAATTCACCAATAAACCATGTGAGCAAATTAAAGGGAAATTTCCTTTTAATACACGGAACGGCGGATGACAATGTGCATGTTCAAAATTCGATGCAAATGATTGAAGC
>JGI25913J50563_1000192_pt1 | contig 11690 bp, 15 predicted proteins | sample LauGreSp1BDMLBSN_2_FD_50563 | JGI IMG/M metagenome (IMG submission 50563)
AAAACACTCAAAATGGTGCCCGAAGCAGTGCCTACTTTTAATGAAATATTAGTTTCCATCAAACATCCGGCTGAGGTAGTTTTGTTGCCCTACCCCTTGGCTTACGTTGGATTGCCTCAGGAGTTGTAACTTGACTTACTGCCGAAATTACACCTCCTGCTACTGCCAAATAGCCTGCGACATTTTCCACCATTGCGGGTAAAACTATTGGTGCAGCAACAATAGTTCCACTAATTCCAAGTAAAGCCAAACCAATACTTCGCAAAATTTTAAAAAATCTCGGAGTTGGGGCTTTTGCTCTTTCTACTATATTCATAATCTTTAATTTAAGATCTAACAATTAATTCCACACTTTCATTATTCTCTATGGCTTTGTAAACTAAGTCTTTTAACCTTGCAAAAGCTTTTCGAGATAGCAAACCTAAACCAGGTCCAGAAAGTTGGGTTACGGGAGCAATACAGCCATTCAATTCTTGCATAGCATTATTGGCAGGATGAAATAAAATCAAACTTCTATTTGGTACTTTTTCAACCTCCAAATGCCATTGGAATTTTTTACTGTAGCGTTTCTTTATAAAATAATTCCCTTCTGGAATGCAAGAAACCCTCGTTTCGTTTTTCTTCCAAGGCAATTCAATTGTTTTACATATCAATTTGCCCTCACATTCGAGTTTACCATTGGTTCCAGAAGGGAAATAAGTTCTAGTTAAAATTAACTTCATAAACGTTAAGACTTTCGACTAATCTTAAACACCACCATCCACTTTTACAATCGCTAATGGGTTGAATGCACCATTTTTAAGCGGGTAGGTTTGTCCATTAATCTCCTGGAAAAACTCAACTCCTAAAACCAAAAACAAAGGTTTGGTGCTTGCAGCAGTAAAATTGTTTTCATGCGATATTTCTGCTGTCGCGTTGCCGTCCCAAGGCAAAAAATTAGTTTCCGAATGCATTGCAACAAAAGTTTCTGCTTCAAAATCGATTTCTGCTCCCAAAGAAGTAATCTTAAAATGAGTTGTTCCTCCTGGTGCAGCAATGCTATTAGAGGGGATAAAGGAAGCCATATGTACAATTGCTTTTCCTGCTTCACGGTCAATAGTTGCTTGAAATGGAGCAAATAAACTGGTTCCTAATTTACCACGAAGGTTAAATTCAAAACCAAGAAGCAAATCAACTTCTCCATCAATTACATTTCGTAATCCCCTAATGCTAATCATATCGGCTTGTATTACCTTAACCATAGCTTTAGTTAATCGACTTACCATTCTGCTATCCGCAGAATTCAAAAGCAATGCTCGCATCGCAGTTCGTAAAACCTTTCCAGCCTTACCNGCTCTTCCAAACTCAGAACCATTCTCCCGGGTTCTTTGAAACGCAGGATCACTGGCAATTCTACTAGCGTCTATTCCGCCTTTTTCTCTGGCCAAGTGTCCATCCTGTGTTTTGTAAAAAGTAATATCTCCGATAGTACCTTTTAATTTAATTATGCCTTTCTGTCTAGCCATAACTTCAAAATTTAAAATTCAACATTCATCTAAAATCTCCTTCATTCTATCCTTCAGTTGCAACTACATTTTGAATGATTAGAGCAAAGTTTAGGCATTTTAAGCAATTAAAAAAGGGATAGGCATTCCATATGTCCAAAATCGACACAAGTGTCCAAAACAAACATAAAAAGCCAATAAATAAGTATGAAAAATAATAACTAAATTGCAATAGAATTTATGNACATCAGAAGCAAGTCAAAGCCTAATCAAAGGTATAGTTAAAGTATGAAAACAAATAGTCAAAGGGTCTGCATCTATCCGAAGGACATACAACGAATAACAGGCAAGAGTTATCGCCAAAGTACCAGATTAATGCAAAAGATTAAAAAAGACCTCAACAAGCTCGAAAATGAGTTTCTAACGATTGAAGAGTTCTGTACATATGGTGGAATAAAGTACGAACAAGTGACTCACTTGATTTTTGGTTAAAATTGAAAAGTGCATTACTAAACACTCATTTAACTAGTACAGTTTTTAGTCTTGAAGCTTTATTTTTTAAATAAATATTCTTATATTTACATCATAAGATTTAAGACTATTTGAATAGTAAAAAAAGGTGGTAAAATCGGTTACCTTAAAAAATCAACCTCTTTTATACCTTGAAAAATATGAAGTTTTGAGAAAGGTTACATTCTCGGCGACTCCACAAATAAAATAACCTCTATACCAAATATAGAGGTTATTTTTTTTGTTTTAAATCTCAAAAGCTATATATCAATTTCATTACACAACAAAAATCTCCTATTTATTAAGTCATTTAGAAATCACCTCATAATATTTTTTTTCTAAAATTCACTATTTTATAAAAAACGAATTGTAAAAACAGAAAGTAAATTGTACCATTATTACATCAAATAAGACCAAGTTATGCAGAATAATAATGAAGGACAAAAGTGCCAAAAGAAATGATTAGAATTACAACAAAATTTTTAATCGATAATTTTTCTTTAAAAAACAGATAGCTAAATAAAATTGTAGTCAATGGACTAGCTAAAAATAGTACGCTTGAAATTAATGGATTTGTAATTTTAAGTCCTAAAAAGCTAGTAAATAGTGCTAAAAAAACAATAAAACTCATTAATATAACACGAGTGAAATAATTCTTATATAGATTCCTTATAGATATATTTTTTCTGTTTTTCCATGTTATTACAAAAGCGGAAATAAAAACCACAAGCTCTTGGTTAGACAAAATAAGTAATGGAGGAAAATCGGAAGTTAAATTTTTCCAATGTATTAATGAAGAAATACTAAAACAAAGCGTCATTAAAAGCAATAATAAATGCTGTTTTCGGGAAATATTTAGTTGATTTTGTTTGTTAAAATAAATAAAAAACACAAACCCTATTACAATAATAGCCATTCCAAAAATTGATTTCGAAAAATCGATTTTTTCAAAGAAAAACAAAAAAAGTGTGGAAACTATTAAACCTATCAAATTATAAATACCCAGCCATTGTAAAGAAGCTTTTTTTACTACAACTAACATACTAAATAATCCAATCACACCAAAAATAGATCCTAATGTTATTCTTAATAAATCAACAATTCTAATGTTGGCTAAATCGTGTATATAAAATAGTAAAACCAAAGAAATAATAGAGGTAAAAAAAGCACGATAGGCAACTAGAAAAGAAATTGAAATGGCTTCTAAATTTTTTTTCCATAATACATTGTTGAATGAAAATAGAAGTATCGATAGGATAATATAAATCATTAATGCAAAATATTTAATAATCCGTTTGCATCCCGTTGCGCTTTAATTATTTCATTTTTGTTGTTTTTCATTAATTTAAATTATAAAATTAGTGACTAATTAGTACTTAATTACGACCTTACATTTCCTGTTTAAAGTAAAAATTTTTGAGCTTCACTTTTAAACTTAATTAACTTAGTTCTATTGACTAGTGCGTTTAACAGAGTATACGATGTTTTATTTGTATTTTTATTCTTTTCTGTAAAACTTATTTTTAATTCCGTTAAATGGTAAAATAAAGCAACATATTCATAATAACCTAATTCCACTTTTTCTAATTCCACAAGTTCTAAATTTCGTTTTGCCATTGTAATATTATCTGTATACCAATTTACATTGGACAACCCTATCAAATAAATTGAATTCGTTGTCATGGATGACCAAACATCCGATTCAAATATTTCTTCATAATATAGATCTATCAATTCACGCAAAAATTGGTATTCATTTTTTATTATTAATGATGGAATTATTTCTTCTAAAAAATAACTAATTTTAATAGAATTACATTCTTCAAAAATTTCTTTTTTTAGTTTTTGACTTACTTTTTGGGATTGTAAAATACAACAACCATAATATCTNCCTTTTAACACGGAATAAAAACCAGAAAATCCGATTGGTTTTTTTAATTCATAATTTAAGTNCNAAACATTTTCAGAATAAAACTCTTTATAAAAAAACATCAAAAATACAAACAGTAAATCAGAATCATTTGCGGCATTCTTTTCTATTAATTTAAGAATATTATAATACCTCGAATTTAAATTAGAGTAATCGATGAATAATAAGGGTATGTTATTTCTAAAAATGTCATAATGAATCAATGTTTCATAAATTTTAAGTGCCTTTTTTTCTGGAATATTCAATAAAGATAGAGTTACTACAGTAGAAAACTTATGAAATTGAGTGCCTGTTACATTTTTGAAATTAACTTTTTGAAAAATGAGTTCTATCGTTTCTAAATTATTTTTTTCTATTTGATAATTCAAAAAATAAGCTAGAAATATCACATTTTTCCCATCTAGCAAACCTATATTAATTTTTTCAATTTCGATATCCCCTATTTTTTTTTGCACTTGCATTCGCAACAAATTTTGCTGAAAATACCATTCACTATAATTTGCTTGATGATTTTTATAATTAGAAAAAGAGGAAAAGCCTAGATATTTTGATAGTGTATTTAAAGTTGAAATAGATGGGTTGTTTTTTTCTAAAAAGCCAAATAACCTCCTCAAGGTATTGAATCCTATAACCAGATTTAGTTGGCCTTCAACCTCTTCCTTTAAATACTTTACATCCCTAATAGTAGTAATGGTAATATTAGACTTTTTTTGAACATCAAAGAGTAATTGAGAATAATCGCTTAACATATTTGGGCTAAATTTGGGCTAAATATAATAATTATTAATCTAAATTTGAATGAACTTAAAATTAATTTTTTAAATTATAAAAAATAGAATAATACCTTAAAAGAAATATGCAATCTGTTAAAATGTATAAATGTGGAAACTGTAACACGATCGTTAAAGAAAAATTTTTCTCCTTAGATTTTACTGACATTAGAAATACGTGTTCAATCTGCGGGCCTCTGTGCAATAATTGTATAGTTGGCGGTGGATTGTTTTCTGATAAAAAATGTAAAGGCTGTGGAACCAAAAAACTTAAAACGGAAAATTTCAGAGGAGGAAAATGGCAATAAAAAGTAATTATTTACTTATACTGGAGCTTTATTTAAAAAAAAACGTAATTAACTAATGTATTAGATAATTACGTTTTATAATTGTTGTAATATAATAAACACTCTATTCAGGAGCAACCACAACACCCTCCCAATGCATCATTCCCCCCTCTAAATTATAGGTAAATTCAAAACCCAATTGATTCATAATACTACAAGCTTGAGCACTTCTTCCGCCAGCTTTGCAATACACATAATAATTTTTTGTCTTGTCTAATTCTTCTAATCTATAAATAAAACCTTGTCCTTTATAGATATCGTTCAATATTGCGCCCGGAATAATGCCCTCTTGCCATTCGTCTTCCGTTCGTACATCTAAAATTACTGCATTGGTATCGGCTGCTAATTGTGTAGTCCAGTCGTTTTGTGATAAATTCATACTATTTTTTTTTCAAAAATATGAAATTTCTTTGCAAATGCAAGAATTAAGGACCAATTCCCTATTTGAATAAAGTTAACAAAAAAATAACACAACATTTGTATATACAACTAAAAAATAATTTACATTTGTACCTACAAATATCGTTTGCCTGATTATGAAAATTGAAGAAGTAATAAAAACTAATGTTAACCTAGAAGATTCTAAAAAAATCATCTTGAATATTATTTATACGCAAAACGTAATTAACGATAAATTCCATGAAATTATAAAACCGCATGATTTGTCTAGCGAACAATATAATGTATTGCGGATTTTAAGAGGTCAAAAGGGATGTCCCGCCAACATGTGTATCATTCAAGAACGAATGCTATCCAAGAACAGCAACACTACCCGATTGATTGACAAACTTCTGATAAAAGGATTGGTAACTAGAGAAGTTTGCCCAGAAAATAGACGAAAAATTGAAGTCCTTATCACCGAAAAAGGCCTAGAACTTCTTACAATTTTAGATCCGAAAATAATGGAACATGAAGATTTATTTGCTGCAAATTTATCTTCTACAGAAAAAGTACAATTGAATACGCTTTTAGAAAAATACAGAACCTTAAAATAAAATTATGAGTCAATTTATTGAAAATGCCAACTGGCGTTATGCTACGAAAAAATTTGATACTACTAAGAAAGTATCTGCCGAAGATTTAGCAACTTTAAAAGAAGCAATTCGCTTATCTGCTTCTTCTTTTGGATTGCAATTATACAAAGTAATTATAGTAGAAAATCCAGAAGTAAGAGCCAAATTACAAGCAGCTTCTTGGGGACAAACTCAAGTAACAGAAGCTTCTCATTTATTAGTTTTTGCCAACCAAACTACAGCAACTGCAGCGGATGTAGATGCTTATTTAAACAATGCCCTTACAACTAGAAACCTACCTCAAGGTGCTTTAGATGGTTATGGCGATTTTATGAAAGGTTCTATTAGCAATATTCCAGAAGAAGTAAAACCTATTTGGAATACGAAACAAACTTATATCGCTTTAAGCAACCTTTTGAATGCTGCAGCCGAACTAAAAATTGATGTAACTCCTATGGAAGGATTTGTTCCTGCACAATACAATGAAATATTAGGTTTGGATAAATTAAACCTTAACGCTTCTCTTGTTGCGCCAATTGGATACCGTCATGAAGAAGACGCAACACAACATTATGCAAAAGTTAGAAAATCTAACGAAGACTTATTTATTACCATTTAATCANAAACCCCTTAAATAACTAACAAAAATGAAGAATTTAAAAACAATCGCAATTGCATTATTAGTAACTGTTTCAACAATAGCTACTGCACAATTAAAAAAAGTGGACGCTGCTAAAAGNACTATTACTTGGGTAGGTAAAAAAGTAACTGGACAACACAGTGGAACTATAGCTTTGAAAGAAGGTAGCTTAATTTTTAAAGGAAAAAAATTAACCGGAGGATCTTTTGTAGTGGATATGACTAGCTTAACTGCTACTGATTTAACTGGAGAATATTTAGGTAAATTAAACGGTCACTTGAAATCGGAAGATTTCTTTGGAACGGAAAAATACCCAACTTCTAAATTAGTTTTCAAAAAAATCGCTGATAAAGGAAATGGTGTTTACAATGTAACTGCTGACTTAACTATTAAAGACGTTACTGCTCCAGTAAATTTTACTATTACTGTTAAAGGAACTACAGCAACTACTGTATTAAATATTGACAGAACTAAATACGGAATTAAATATGGTTCCGGAAACTTCTTTGAAAACTTAGGAGACAAAACTATCTCTGACGAATTTGAATTGACTGTTACTTTACAGTTCTAACAAAACTTTTTGCCCCAAATAAATAACCTTAAGGAGAAATCTTTAAGGTTTTTTTTATGGAGTTATACTATATTTGCTCCATGAAAAAGATGGTACTTATAGACAATTACGACAGCTTTACTTTCAATTTAGTACATTATTTAGAAGAACTAAATTGCGATGTTGTAGTGCTCAGAAACGACGAATTTGAAATAGAAGAACTGCAGAACTTTGATGTAATTATACTTTCTCCTGGACCAGGAATACCCTCAGAATCAGGATTGTTATTAGAAATTATTAAAACCTATGCTTCCACTAAAAAAATACTCGGAATATGCTTAGGTCATCAAGCCATTGGAGAAGTATTTGGAGCAACTTTACTAAATTTAGACACTGTTTTTCATGGCGTAAGTACCAAAATCAATATTACTGACATTACCGAAACCTTATTTAGCAATTTACCTCAGCAAATAGAAGTCGGCAGATACCACTCTTGGGCTATAAATCCTATTAATTTACCCGAGGTTTTAGAAGTGACTTCGGTATCCGAAAACGGAGAAATTATGTCCATCCGTCATAAATATTTCAATGTAAAAGGAGTACAGTTTCATCCAGAAAGCATCTTAACACCATTTGGAAAAACCATTTTAGCCAATTGGATTCAAGAATAATTTTCTTTTTTTTACAAATTTTACTGGTTTTTCTGAATGACTTCTTTTTTATCAAATACTAAACTATTTAATTATATAAAGTATCCTATAACATTGGATTTGAATTAGTTAAATAACTACTATAGATATTATCTATCCCTAAAAATGTGTTAATAATTCGTTAATTACAAATTAAACAAACGTTTAATTTAAACGATTGTTTAATTTTGTATTCAAGTAAAATTAGATACCTATGGAATTTAATGAGAAACAAATTGAGATACTTCTAGTAGCCGAACAGCTTTTTGCCGAAGAAGGTTTTGATGGAACATCGGTAAGAGAAATCGCTAAAATTGCAAACATAAATGTAGCAATGATTTCGTATTATTTTGGTTCCAAAGAAAAACTTTTAGAGTCATTGGTATTGTATCGAATTTCTGGAATGCAATTACATTTAGAATCGCTTTCAGCAGAAGATATCTCCCCTATTAAAAAAATAGAAAAGTTAATTTCTTATTACATCCATCGGATAAACTCCAACAGATGCATGTACCAGATTTTGCATTTTGAGATCTCTACAACCAAACGAGAAATTAATTTGGAAGCTTTTACTCAGGTAAAAAAGAATAATTTAATATTATTGGAAAACATAATAACCGAAGGACAGTTGCAAGGGCTTTTTCAACCCAACATCAATGTAGCATTAATCCCTCCAATAATCATTGGAACTATTACCCATTTTCACATGAACAAACCTTATTTTGTGGATTTATTACATCTGGATTCGGATGAAAAATATGAAAATTATATTGCAAACGAACTAACAAAACATATTCAAAAAACCATAAAAGCCCTACTTATATATGAAGACTAAACCAATTGTACTAGTACTATTTTTCCTTCTTGGAAGCGCTATAATTACCGCTCAAGAAAGAAAAATAATGTCGTTAAAAGAAGCGGTTTCCTTAGTGGTTTCCAATAGTAATGAAGCCGTTTTGGCTAATACCAAAGTCGCAACTTCTAAATTGGAACTGGAAACTATGAAAAACAACCAGTATCCAACCGTTAAAGTTTCGGGACAATACCTGCGATTGACTAACGCCAATGTCAATTCCAATTTAGGCGGCTCAGGTACCGGACTTGATGTGAGTCAATTGCTTCTTGGTCAAGCCAATGTTTCCATGCCTATATTTAGTGGCTTTAAACTAAAAAATAGCATTGCAGCTTCTCAAAATTTGTACCAAGCGCAGACCTTTACAGCATCCCACACTAAAGAAGGACTTGCTTTAGAAGTTGTAGAATTGTTCGCCACTCTTTACAAATCTAACGAAATGGTTAAGTTGCTTAACGAAAATATAAAAAGTGCCCAACAACGCACCAAAGACTTTTCAGCTATGGTGGATAACGGATTGTTAGCCCGAAACGATTTATTGAAAACCCAATTGCAAGAATCCAACTTGGAACTATCNTTNGCAACNGCCATCAAAAATGTAAACGTTGTTAACTACCAATTGGCAACTTTGCTTCGTTTACCTGAAAATACCATAATCGATATCGATATTGAAACCGTAAAAAGTGATATGGCTAAAAACCAGTTGTTAACTACCAATGCGCTTCGAAACGATTTAGAAGCCTTATCCTTCCAACAAAAAGCATCGGAAGCAGGCATTAAAATTGCCAAAGCGGGCTACTACCCTTCTCTTTCTTTAACTGGCGGATATATTGCATTGGATTTGAAAAATGTAATATCCGTGAGTAATGCCATGAACTTTGGAGTTGGTTTTAACTACGATTTATCTTCCATTTTTAAAAACGGAAAAGAAGTGAAATTGGCTAAAAGCAAATCCGATCAAACAAAACAAATGATTGCAATTTTATCGGATAAAATAAAAGAAGAAACGCAACAAGCACAAGAAAACTATACGCTTTCTTTAAAACAAAATAAAGTGTATTCCTTGGCTGTAGAACAATCTACTGAAAATTACAGAATCATCAAAGACAAATACGACAACAGTTTGGCAAACACCAACGATTTATTGGAAGCCGACGTGCAACAATTACAAAGCAAAATAAACTTAGCCTTGTGCCAAGCAGATATTGCCCTAAAATACTACCAACTTCAATTCGCATCTGGAAAATTAATTAACTCATTCAACTTATCTACTACTAAATAATAGCACCATGGAAAAGACTAAAACCAATAAAAAATTTATTTTCATTTTTACAGCATTAATCCTTGTTGGAGGATCTTACGGTACTTACAAATATTTGCATTCCCTTGCTCATGAAACTACCGATGATGCGCAAATTGAAAAAAATATGAACCCTATTATTCCGAGAGTAGCAGGATATGTAACCAAAGTGTATGTAAAAGATAATGACTTTGTAAAAAAAGGAGATACTTTGTTTACTATTGACAACAAAGATTATTTAGTAAAAATAGAAGATGCCAAAGCAGCTTTAGTATCGGCAGAAGGAAGTTATGCTGCCTCTAAAGCAGATATTGGAACTGCACAAGCCAACGTTTCGGTTTCGGATGCCAACATGCAATCGGCAGGTGGAAACATTGAAACTGCTAAAATTAGGTTGAATCGTGCTTCTAATGATTTTGATCGTTATGCTAATTTGTATAAAAATCACACTATTACCAAACAACAATACGAGCAAGCAGAGGCTACTAAACTAGAAGCACAAAGCCAATTGCGTATTTTGCAAGAACAACAAAAAGCGAGTTCTTTTCAAAAAAATGTTGCGGCTGCAAGAACCAATGTTTCTAACAAACAAGCCGATGTTGCTGCTGCAAATATCAAAAGAGCGCAAGCGATGCTAGATGCTGCACTATTAAATTCAGATTATACCGTGGTTACGGCTGCAATTGACGGACAAGTTTCTAAAATTGCTATCCAACCAGGACAGTTTTTACAACCAGGACAATCGTTGTTTTACATCATCAACAATTCGGAAGCTTGGGTTACTGCTAATTTTAAAGAAACGCAATTGAACAAAATGGTTATCGGTCAAAAAGTAACTATTAAAGCAGACGCTTATCCCGATACCGATTTCAAAGGAACTATTGTAAGTTTTTCTCCTGCAACTGGCGCTAGATTTTCGATTTTACCTCCAGATAACGCAACAGGTAACTTCGTGAAAACCATCCAACGTTTACCTGTTAAAATTGCAATTGATGCGGATAATGATGCCGAAAAAGTAAAATTACTTCGTCCAGGAATGAATGTAGATGTGGATGTGCATTTGAAATAAGCTTAGACAGATAGATTTTTAGATCTTTAGATCCTTAGATTATTAGATGTTTGGATTTTAAACATTTAAAATCGAGTATTTAAAAATAAAAAATGCTGTTTCATAGTAAAAAACAATATTAAAAATTTGATATTAAAAATCTAACTAAAAATCTAATTTTCTAAGAATCCAACTTTCTAAGAATCTAAAGATCTAAGAATCTAACTTTCTAAAAATCTAAAGATCTAAAAATCTAATATTAAAAATGGTACAAGCAGACGATTTAGTAGAATATGGCTACAGGAGGGTTATTATCACAATAACAGCAGTGCTTTGTGCTTTGTTGGAAATTGTAGATACTACCATTGTAAATGTAGCGCTTACCAACATGCGTGGTAGTCTTGGTGCTACACTTACCGATGTGGCATGGGTAATTACCGCTTATGCCATTGCCAACGTTATCGTTATTCCGATGACGAGTTGGTTGTCGCAACAATTTGGGCGACGAAATTACTTTGCCTTCTCTATTATATTATTTACGGTAGCATCTTTCCTT
>JGI25913J50563_1000193_pt1 | contig 11675 bp, 13 predicted proteins | sample LauGreSp1BDMLBSN_2_FD_50563 | JGI IMG/M metagenome (IMG submission 50563)
TCATGACGGGCCTGAAAAAACTGGAGTTGAACGAAGAAGCCTTGGCGCAAGATTTAGAGGCTTCATGGGAGGTCTTGGCAGAGCCTATCCAAACGGTCATGCGGCGCTACGGTGTTCAGGGCGCTTACGAAAAATTAAAAGAAGTCACGCGCGGAAAAACCGTGACAGCTGAGGCCTTGCACGGACTCATCCNCCAGCTTGAAATACCGCAAGCAGAAAAAGATCGATTGTTGGCCATGACACCTGGCAGCTACATTGGCAAAGCCATTGAGCTGGCCCGACGCGTTTAACCGGGCCTCATCGAGTTCACACCCAATGGCCCTCAAGTCTACGATCTACAAAGTCAATCTTTCCATAGCCGACATTGACAACAGCTACTACGCTGACCATGCGCTGACCCTGGCGCGCCACCCGAGCGAAACCGACGAACGCATGATGATCCGGCTGTTGGCGCTGGCCCTCAACGCCTACAAATTACAAGCCGATTTAAATGGCGACGGCGTGCTGGCGTTTGGCTCGGGCTTGTCCGATCCCGACGATCCCGATTTGTCATTGCGAGACTTCACGGGGCGAACGCGCTTGTGGGTGGAAGTCGGTCAGCCCGAAGACAAACCCTTGAACAAGGCTTGTCAAAAAGCCGATGCCGTCATGGTCTATTGCTTTAACCATGCTGCAGAAGTTTGGTGGCGCGGTATTGAAAACAAGCTCACACGCATGGAAAAACTGCAGGTCTGGCGCGTGCCCACAGAAGCCAGTCAGGCCTTGGCCAAGTTGGCAGAGCGCAGCATGCAGTTGCAAGCAACGGTGCAAGAGGGTGCCCTGACCTTGAGCAATTCAAAAGACAGCGTGCACCTTGAAGTGCTGCGCTGGAAGTAACTCAGCTCGCAAAGCCCAGTGGCACTTGAGCATCGGCCGCAGCACGCGACAAGCTGCGATCTTCAGCGGCACGCTCAGCATATCGATTGAATCGCCATGAGGTGCCATCTACCGTGATGCGGCGCCAAACCGATCTTTTTTCACCGGGACTCATTTCTGTCCAATACTGAACCTCTTCAAAAGTACGCCCACAGCCTTTGCATTCGGGGTCGCCTTGTGACGTAGAGCAAATGGCAATGCAAGGCGTATCGGGCGTGCTGGCATACCAAGTTTGCCAAGCCTCTGCCGCGGCGACAGGCAAAGAGAATTCGTCGGCCTCATCCTCTTTGAAAAAAATCATCAAGGCATAAACCTCTGCGAGCGCTCTNAGCTCCCGCGGCAGCGTGACGCCGTCAGGGGAGGGGTTTTTTTCGCGCCAGTAATTGATGGCCGCTTCGATGTCGGTGATGTGAATGCCAGCCATAGGTACTTTGAAGGGGGATCGCGATCATAGCGGTTTGTGAAAGGCGTTTTTCTCAAAGTGATGCTGCAAGCGCTTGTAGGCGTCCAAACAACTTTGCGACTTTAAGATCTGCATGTGTTTACCCATTTGGTATTCACATCAGAAATTTTATATGTACGCAAACACTACAAACCCACACGCCAACAACGCAGACCAGAGGTCATTCGTTTCTTGGCGCACCGCAGACTTTGACTCATTAGAGGGGCCACATTTTGTCATTTGGGGCTTGGTAGAGCTTGGCTTGGTTTCTCAAGCCCAACTCGATTTCCAAGCCCTGTTTGTCAAAGAAGTGTTCTCTGAAGGGGTTCAAACCAGCGAGCTTTTGACGCCAGCCATCACCTCCTCAGAGATGCCCATTCATTTGGTCGGGGTCTTGGCGGCATCAGACGTTTTAATCATCGACTATTTTTAAATCAACAAAGGAAAAACAAATGCAAGAATGCAATATCGAACTAACACGCCAAGTTCAAGGTGGCGGATTTTGGGACTTTTTGAAATTTGACTCTGGTGCCAGCAACGGTGCGAGAGAAGATGGCAATGCTTTGGGCGCTGGCTGCGGCACCGCTAAAAGTGACGCCTACGTGCCCGACATGCTGTTTGGCATCGATGTCTCGCAAGCCTGCTTTCAGCATGACCAAAGTTACTCAACGTGCGGTTTCAGTCGGCTCATAGCCGATACCAACCTGTCCAACAACATTTTGAAAGACTGCAACGCGCAAGGCGGTAATGCCTTAACGTGCAATGTCATTGCCGGGGTCTACAGCGCCAGCGTTTCCTTGTTTGGTGCAAGCGCCTTCAAACAAGCACAGGCGCAAAGTTGCAATTGAGCCAGAGCATGCTTCGAGAACAACAAGTGCAGCGATGGCACACATACCGCAAACTGTTTAAGTCTTTGGTTTTGGGGCTTGGCTTGTTGTTCTCGTCTGGGTGTTCTACAGAATTTTTTGTGGACAAAGGCCATGTCGATGAGCTTGGCGGAATTCCCTTTGAAATCAAGCCGCCTTATTTGAATGAAAAAAAAGCCTTCAATTTGCGAGGTGAAAAATTGAGTCCCGCTGACCTCCAAAAAATTTCGGAGGCCATGCCGTTCATCGCAGCTTTTACAAATGCGCAGCTTGGCAATGGCATTTCACCCGCCTTGTTGCCGGTATCTGAAACCAAAGTCAGAAGTATTCGTGAAATTCAAAAATTAAATTCAGACACCTTCCTGTCTGTGAAAACCATTCAAAACTGGCAAATCACTGCACAGCAAATTGAATTCAACATCGATTATTTCTACACAGGGCAAGACGGCCAATTTGTGTACTACAGAGACAACTATGTTTTTAAGCCAAACAAGCAAAAGTGGGTGTTTGAAAAGCATGCCAAAACAGAGCCAGAAGGTATTTTGGTCTGTGACAAAAGCCCTCAAGGCTGGCGTGTTTGTGTGCCGCTCAATCGATCAAAGGCAGATTGATGCGCACCCTTCAGCGTTCTCTTTCTAACATTTGCTCGCGCAGAATGCCTTGTGCAAATCGCAATCTGGCATCCACGATGGAGGCCTCGATGTGATCGCCCATTTGCGCCGGCCCCTTTCGTGAGGCATCTTGAGCCGCCCTGAATCTGTCTACCGCTGCACCAAAATCCATGCGCGCAATTTGCACCTCACCCTCAGCGCGCAAGGATGCCAAAGGCCTACCTTGTGCAGCCAATGCGGTGGCCAAGACCTGCCATGCTTGCGCATCTTGAGGCGTTTGCAAAACCAAAGCTTGTAGCGCTGAAATGCTGTTGGCCAATAGCTGCGCAGTCTCAACCGAAGCAGAAGTTGCATGCAAGCGAGCGCTTGCCTGTGCCAAAGCAATGAGTTCTGGGCGAGGCCATTGGTGGTGAGCTTGACTGGTTGTTGCGCTTAAGGCGCGCACCGCAGCGCGCATGTCATCTTCTTTGAAGGCCAGTTCTGCTTCAAACAAACGAATTAAACGCAGCGCATTGGCATGATCACCTGCAGCTTGACGCATGCGAGGGATCAAAGCGCGGGCTTGCGCCATATCGCGCAATTGCATCCAAGACATGGCAGCGCCATACAAAACACCCATGCGCTTGGTCAGCACTTGCTTGTCAATGTGTATGTCTGTGGCCTCATTGGCCCATGCTCGCAGTGCGTCGACGCCTGGTTGAGCCATGACGCGCGCCCTGGAAGACATCATGGCTTGAATCAGATCGCTGTCCAAGTTGGCCGGACGCGGCGTTTGCAGTTGTTGACGCGACTGCATATCGGCCATGCGTTCACTGCTTAAAGGATGGCTTCGCAGGTACGGGAAAGAGCCGCTGTCGTTCAAACCAGCGGCCTGTTGCAATTTGCCAAACATGGTGACAAAACCGAGCGTGTCAAAACCAGCCTCAGACATCACGCCATACCCAATTCGATCGGCTTCGCGCTCCATGTCACGAGAAAAGTTCAGCTGAGATTGTGCGGCCATGGCTTGCCCGCCCACAATCATGGCTTGCGCGCCTTGTGCACTTTTGCTGGCAGCCAACATGCCCAAAATCATGGCCCCAATGAGCCAGGGCGTCATGCGCGCTTGATCGCCCATGGATCTGGAGATGTGTCTTTGTGTGACATGACTCAGTTCATGGGCCATGACGGAAGCCAACTCATCGCGTGTGGTGACCACACTGATCAGCCCTAAGTGAATGCCCAAATAACCACCCGGCAAGGCAAATGCGTTCACCGAGCGATCGCGGCCGATCAAAATTTTCCAAGCGAAGCGTTCTTGCAATTCGGGCGACAACTCGCCACGCGCTTGCGCGCCTTTGACAAGCGGTTGCCAGATGTTTTGCAAATACTCGTCTAAAACAGGATCTTCTAGATAATCAGGATCTCTGTACAACTCGCGCGCAATGCGATCGCCTAATTTGCGTTCTGCACTTAAAGTGATGTCCGCGCCATCTCCCAAGGCGGGAAGACCGCCTGTTGCCGCGGATGTCGGCAGCTGCGACCACACGGGCGTGAACCAAAGTGAGACGGCCAACAATGCCAGCAGGGGTTTCGATTTTGGGGACGCAAGCTTCAAAGTATTTGTACCGACAAGGATGGGGAATTCGAAAAACGTATCATGCTCGAACTACGTCAACCGTTTGTAAATGGTTTTTACCAATTTTCCAGCCAATTGTCATGTCTCATTCTCTGCCAAATACACCCTCTCCCTTGACTCATTTTGATGCGCAAGGTCAAGCTCACATGGTCGATGTGGGTGCCAAAGCAGCCACTCACCGTGTGGCTGTCGCCTCCGGTCGAATTCAAATGTTGCCAAGTACCTTGGCACTGGTGCAGGCNGGGACNGCCAAAAAAGGCGATGTTTTAGGCATTGCCCGGATAGCCGGAATTCAAGGTGCCAAGCGAACGTCTGACTTGATTCCTTTGTGCCACCCCTTGGCTTTGACGCGTGTTGCCGTCGAGTTTGAGGTTTTGTCAGAAGCCAACATTCCGACCATCGTCTGCAAAGCAACTGCTGAAACGGTGGGCCCAACAGGTGTAGAAATGGAAGCCTTGACGGCCGTGCAAGTTGCCTTGCTGACCATTTATGACATGTGTAAAGCAGCGGATCGCGGCATGACCATCACCGATGTGAAGCTGTTGGAGAAGCAAGGTGGGAAGTCGGGGCACTGGGTGGCTGAAAAGTAAACACCCATCTGCCCCCAACCATGTGACGATGCACATGCTGCTGCGAATCAATCCCACCAAGCGATTTAGTCGGCCGTAATTTTTCGCTCACGCACCAGTTTGCCCCACTTGTCTGATTCCTTTTGCATGAAGGTGGTGAGTTCAGCGCGGGAAGAAGGGGCGCCAGACAGGCCCAGCTTGGTGAGTGCGTCCTTGGTGCTCTGATCGTTGAGCACTTTGACAATCTCTGCATTCCATTTGTCCAGAATGGCCGAAGGCACTTTGGCAGAGGCCAGGAACGCATACCAGTTCAGCGCTTCGAATCCGGGAAAGCCAGACTCAGCCACAGTGGGCACATTGGACAAATAGCTTGGGCGAGTGAGGCCGGTGGTCGCAATGGCCACCAACTTGCCAGACTCGACGTGCGGAATGGAGGTGGGCGGCGCAGAAAAATAACCTGTGAAGCGATTGGCCAACAGGTCTTGCATGGCCGGGGCGCCGCCTTTGTAAGGGACGTGCAGCATCTCTGTGTTGGTGCGAATTGCAAACAATTCACCCGTGAGGTGCGATGCAGAACCCGCGCCGGTTGAGGCAAAAGAAACAGTGTCGGGCGCTTTCTTGGCCATCGCCACAAAGTCGGCCAGATTTTTAATGCCTGATTCTTTGTTGACCACCAGCATGTTGGGGAAGTTCACGCCGCCCGAGATGGGCGCCAAGTCTTTGAAGGGCTCGAAGCCCACCTTCATCATGTGCGGGGCAATGGTCATGGGGCCGATCGAGCCCAGCAAAATGACAGAGCCATCGGCCACGCCGTTGGCCACTTGCTGGTGAACGATGTTGCCGCCAGCACCTGCTTTGTTTTCAACAATGACGTTTTGACCGATGTTTTCGGTGAGCTTTTTGGCAATCAAACGGGCGGCCGCATCGGCTGCACCACCTGGCGCAAAGCCAACGAACAGGGTGACAGGACGCTTGGGCGGGAAATCCTGCGCACTGGCAAGGCCGGGCATTAGCAAAGCAGAAGCGGCCAGAGCAATGGCACTGAGCAGGTAGCGTTTTTTCATGAATGCACCGTCATCATGGGGTTAATTGGTAACAACAAGCTTCGCAGCTTGTCATGAGATGAGTTTAACTTCTTTGAACCCTGCGTGTGAGCGATTGGGCAGTCAAGGCATGAACATGCCGCCGCTCACATGAATGCTTTGTCCTGTGACGTAGCGTGAAGAGGGCAGGCAAAGGTGCGAGATCATCTTGGCAATGTCTTCTACGTGNCCTTCATCAGGCGTGAGCGGTGANGCGTCAATGCCTTTGCCCGATGTCGCAGATCGNTTTCCGCCAATCTTGCCTGGCACGACGCAATTGACGGTGACACCTTGAGGCGAAAACTCAAAGGCGAGCGCTCTCGTCAACCCCACAATGCCGGCTTTGGCGGTGATCACGTGCGCTCGGTTGGCGGCGCCCAGATGAGCGCTTACGCCACCGACATTGACAATGCGGCCCGCGCCAGTTTGCAACAGGTGGGGCATGGCTAATTTGGCACACAGAAAAGCGCCATCCAAAATGATGCTGGTGACCTCTCGCCACTCTGTCAGTGACAGCGTTAAAAAGGGACTGTCGGCACGAATGCTGGCGTTGTTCACCAAAATATTCAGGCTGCCAAATGTTGAAATGGTTTTGTCCATCATCTCTTGAACAAAGGCTTCATCACGGATGTCGCCAATGGCCACCATGGCGCGGCCGCCCGCAGCTTGGATCTCTTGTTGAACGGCCTCGGCCTCATCGCGTGAAGAGCGTGCGTTGATGACAACCGCTGCGCCCAATTGCGACAATTCCAGCGCAGTTGCGCGGCCAATTCGTCGCACAGCGCCGGTAATCAGAGCCGTTTGGCCTTCTAGGGGTTTCATGTCCAATTTATTCCCTGTGGGTGTGAGTAAATGTTGTATCGGTAATATTGCGGATAGACGCTAGGGAGCCCTTGTGTGAGCATGCAGGCTCAATGCTTTAAGCGAAAGATCCATTTTGAGCCCGCCCGCCGATGTGAGTTTATCCTACAGTGCCGCCAATTTGGATGTGGGCATCAGTCGAAGCTTTTGTGACTTCACATCGGGTCTTTCCTTCGATTCTTTGCCAGCGAAGGTTCGCCATGAGTGCAAGAGAGGCCTGCTCGATTGGCTGGGTTGTGCCTTGGCCGGAAGTGGCACAGACACCATCGCTCGCCTAAATTCTGCGCTCAATGCGGCAGGGAGCTTGCCCAAAGCACAGGTGCTTGGCCACGTGCAAAAAATGGGTGTTCTTGAAGCGGCACTCATGAATGGCCAAATGGGCCATGTCCTCGATTTTGATGACACACACATGGATGGCGTTGTGCTGCACACCAGCTCACCCGTGTTATCCGCCTTGTTCTCAGCCGCCACTTTGGTGCCATGTTCTGGACAAGATTTGATGTTGGCTTATGTCTTGGGTTTTGAAGCGGGTGTTCGCATCGGCAAAGCTTCACCTGGTCACCACGATGCCGGATGGCACCTGACCGGAACGCTGGGGACGCTTGCGGCGGCCATTGCCACTGCACGCTTACTGGGATTGAATGCGACCCAAACCAACTATTGCCTTGGCATCGCTGCCACCCAATCTGCGGGGTTGCAGCAAAACCGAGGCACCATGTCTAAATCATTTCATGCGGGTAAAGCGGCCCACAATGGCTTGTTGTCAGCGCTCTTGGCGCGCGAGGGTTTTGACAGTTCGACCGAAATCATTGAGGGACGCAAAGGCTTCTCGGCGACCTTTGCCAGCAGACACGAAGCGTCACCCATGACGGCTCATTTAGGCCAAGCCTGGGAAATTTTGTCAAACGGCCACAAGCCTTACGCGTGTGGCGTCGTGCTGCACCCTTTGATTGACGGCGTCATGGCGTTGCGCGCCAAGGTGGTTGACGTCAATCAAATTGCCCGCATCACATTGCAAGTCAATCCGATCACCGTGAAAATAACCGGCATCGAAAAACCACAAACAGGGCTTCAGTCCAAGTTCAGCCTGTATCACTCGGCAGCAGTGGCCTGGTTAGATGGCGTGGCAAGTCTGTCCCAATATACCGATGCCAAGGCCACAGACCCGCAGGTGGTGGCGCTGCGCGACAAAGTGCAAGTTCAAGCCGTTGAATCCTTTGGACGAGATGAAGCGCATGTTGCCGTGACCCTGATCGATGGGACGAGTTTTGAGGCGCACATCGCGCACGCTTCAGGCACGCATCAAAACCCCATGACTGACGAGGCAATTCAAGCCAAGTTCATGGCCAATGCCGAACCAGTCCTTGGCATGGCGCGTTGCCAAGACCTTGCTCAAAAAGTTTGGACGCTGGAAGATTGTGTCGACGTGAATGACTTGATCGGCTTGTGTTCGATTTCAAACCTCAGTGCCAGCAGTAGCAATTAACCCAAATCCTTTCCATGAACCATCTCCATCGCAATCACGTTTTGGCGGGCCTTTTTTTGTTGGCATTGGGTTTCTTTGTCGTTCAGCAGTCCTTGCAGTGGGAAATCTTGGGCGTTAACGGCCCTGGTGTTGGTTTTTTTCCGCTTGCCTATGGCTCACTGATTGTTTTGTTGGCCCTTGTTTTAACGCTGAAATCTATTGGCGCCCAATTGCAGGAAAAGCGCCGATCGCTTGAGCTTCATGACCCCGCCCAAACAGAGCCACCTGCCAAGGTGTTTGCCGCGTTGGCTGTTTGGTTCGCGTTTGCCATTTCAATCGCACTGATGAAGTTCATTGGGTTTTACCTTGCTTTCGGCCTCTTGCTCATGTTCATGACGCGCGTTATCTTTTCTCGCGCGCCCCGTTTTGTGGTGTGGTCTGGGCTCTTGGTGCCGGCCGGCTTCTTTGTTGTTTTTGGTTTGTTGCTGAAGGTGCAGTTGCCTGTCGGTATCTGGACGGGCGTTTGAGATGAGTGGTTTTGACGGCTTGATGACGGGCTTTGCTGTTGCCATGCAATGGCAAAATTTGCTGTGGTGTGTTGCGGGATGTTTTTTAGGAACGGTGATTGGTATTTTGCCGGGCCTTGGCCCAGCCGCAACGATTGCCATTTTGTTGCCGCTCACCGCAGCCATGGACCCCACTGGCGGCATCATCATGCTTTCAGGTATTTACTATGGCGCACGTTACGGCGGCTCCACAACATCTATTTTGTTGAACATGCCAGGCGAGGCCTCCTCGGTGGTCAGTTGCATTGACGGTTATCAAATGGCCAAACAAGGCCGTGCGGGCCCCGCACTGGCCATCGCCGCCATTGCTTCCTTCATTGCGGGCACCATTGGCATCATCATCCTCACTTTTTTATCGCCCGTTTTGGCCGATGTGGCCTTGTCCTTCAGTTCCCCAGAGTTTTTTGCAATGATGGTTCTGGGCTTGTCCTTGGTTGTTTTGCTTGCCGGCAACTCCATGCTCAAAGCGGCGTTGTCAACCTTGGTCGGCATGTGGCTGACCAGCATTGGCACAGACCTGTTCAGCGCAGACAGCCGTTTTACATTTGGCCTCAGTAACTTGCTGGGGGGCTTGGACTTCATTGTGATTGCTGTGGGTGTCTATGCCGTCGCTGAAATCATGTCGGGTATCGAGCGCGGTGATGAAACCAAGCTGTTGCCGATTCCCAAGGGATTGCGCTCATACCTGCCCAGTTGGGATGAGATCAAGGCCTGCCGTTTTGCATTTTTGAATGGCTCCATCGTGGGGTTTTTCATCGGCACCTTGCCAGGTGCTTCTTCGTCGATTTCTTCTTTTGTTTCGTATGGCATCGAAAAGGCGGTTTCTAAGCGGCCGGAGATGTTTGGTCATGGTGCGCCCGAAGGGCTTGCCGCGCCTGAGGGCGCCAACAACGCCGATTCAAGCGGCGCCTTTTTGCCAATGCTGACCTTGGGCATTCCCTCTGGTGGTGCGACAGCCATGTTGCTGGCGGCATTGATTACGTGGGGCTACAAACCAGGGCCTTTGTTCATTCAGGACTCGCCGGAACTCTTCTGGGGTTTGATTGCCAGCATGTACATCGGCAATGCCATCTTATTTTTGATGAACTTGCCGCTGGTGCCGCTTTTCGCGCAAATTTTGCGCGTGCCCATTGCGCTTTTGTTTCCAACGGTCTTGGGCATAGCCGTGGTCGGTGCCTATGCCGTCTCTGGCAGCTTGTTTGATGTGGGCACGCTCGCAGGCTTTGGCATGCTCGGCTATGTGATGGTCAAACTTGATTTTCCCACGGCCCCTTTGATGTTGGGTTTTGTATTGGGAGATCCATTGGAGCGCGCGGTTCGTCANTCCTTGACCATGTCACAAGGAGANCCCTCCATNTTGATNTCACGTCCAATTTGCGCCGTGATTTTGGCGCTAGCAGTTTTGATTTTGATCTCGCCTTTGTTCCGCCGAAAAAAACCACGCACCGCGCTATCTGCTTAACAACCACTTTGGAGACGCTTTATGAAACATGTCCTTCACAAACTATGCCTTTTGATGGGGCTTGCCGTCCTTGGCACATCTGGCCCAGCCCTTGCGCAAACTTTCAAGCCGAGCAAGCCCATTGAGATCGTTGTGCACACCGGGCCTGGCGGCGGAAACGATGTCTTCATTCGCGCNGTGTTGGCGACGCTGAAAAAAGACAACCTCACACAAGATCAGTTTGTGGTGGTCAATAAATCTGGCGGCGGCAGTGCCAATGCCATGAACTACTTGCGTGAAAAAGCCGGCGACAGCCATACTCTGGGCGTTTATGCGAGTGTCTTTGTGTCTGACGTGCTGGTTCAAGAATCAGCGCCGCTGGGTCTTGAAAAGATCACGCCTGTTGCGGGCCTGGTCAGTGAGCCTGCGATGGTGGTGGTGCGTGCAGACTCACCCTACAAGTCCATGGCAGACTTGATCGCTGCAGCCAAAGCCCAGCCTGGCAAACTCAAACAGTCCGGCGGTTCTGTTCTATCTCGCGATGCCGTGGTTCGTTATGTGTTGATGAGCCACACCCGCGCTGAGTGGTCGTTCATTTCATTTCCCTCCGGCGGCGAGCGCGTATCAGCCTTGCTAGGCGGACACGTTGATTTCATGATCATCGAGCCGAGCGAGGCTGGCGAAATGATCCGTGCGGGCAAGCTGCGCCCATTGGTTCAAATTGCAGAAAATAAAATTGAAGGTTTTCCCAATGTCCCTTTGTTGCGCGAAGCCGGCTTTCCCGTGCCCAACGTCCCGCAACTGCGCGGCTTGATTGGACCGCCTGACATGCCACCTGCTGCCGTGGCCTATTACGCTGACTTGTTCAAACGCGCGTCACAAGCGCCTGCTTACAAAGCCTATTTGTCATCTAAGCAGCTGGGCAATGAATATTTGGCGCCGACCGATTTGCGAAAAGCCTTGGACTCTTACCAAGTAGAGCTGCGCGGCATTCTGAAGGGAGCCGGCCTGAAAGTGGTGCGCTGAAAATGACAAACCATGCCATGGCCCAAGACGCAAGCAGCCCCTTTATTTCAGACGATACGCGCCAACTGGCGGCTTACATCGTTGGTGCAGGCTTTGAGCAGACCCCTGAAGATGTGCTGGAAAAGGCAAGGCACCATTTGCTCGACACCTTGGCGGCCATGGTCTCAGGCTCTCGCTTGCGAGCAGGTGTGCTGGCCAGTGCTTACCTTGCGT
>JGI25913J50563_1000196_pt1 | contig 11569 bp, 10 predicted proteins | sample LauGreSp1BDMLBSN_2_FD_50563 | JGI IMG/M metagenome (IMG submission 50563)
GACAGCCGTTACATCGCGCCCAACGGTGTGAACTGGGGTGGCTACAACAACCCCAAAGTCGACGGTGCCATTGACACGATTCGCAAGAACTTCGACACCAANATTCAAGACAANCTGCTCGCTGAAATCCACGAAACCATGGTGGACCAAGCGCTCATGTTGTGGGTNGTGCATGACGTGAACCCACATGCCATGTCGCCAAAGGTGCAAGAGTTTGTGCAAGCACAACACTGGTTCCAAGACATCACCACCATTCGCATGAAATAAATGCTGACCTATATCCTCAAGCGTCTCTTGTACGCATTACCCATCGCACTCAGCGTCACCGTGGTGTCATTCATGTTGGTGTATTTGGCACCGGGCGATCCGCTCAATGCCATTGCCCCATCTGATGCACCGGCAGAAGTGATTGAAGCCCTCAAAAGCGCCTACGGCCTAGACCGTCCTGTGCCTGTGCAATACGGCCTCTGGCTGTGGCGTGCGGTGCAGGGTGACTTGGGCACCTCTATCGCCTCGGGGCGTGCGGTGGTGACCGAGGTCTTTGGCGCAGTGGGCAACACCTTGTTGTTGGCAGGCATTGCCTCTGGCTTAGGGGTGTTGGTGGGCTGCGTGCTGGGGGCGCTTGCGGGATACAAACACGGCAGCGGCATTGACCGCGCTGCCACAGCCTTGTCTGTGGTGGGGGTGAGCATTCCCCACTATTGGTTGGGCTTGGTGTTGACGATTATTTTTTCAACGTGGTTGGGCTGGTTTCCGGCAATGGGTGCGGGCCCGGGTGGTTCCGCCGATTGGTCGTGGGACTGGGACCACATGCGCTACTTGGTGCTGCCCGCAGTGACCTTGTCAGTGATTCCGATGGGCATCATTACCCGCACGGTTCGTGCCCTTGTAGCAGACATGCTGGAGCAAGAGTTTGTGGTGGCCTTGCGTGCCCGTGGTTTGGGTGGCATGGCGGTGTTTCGTCATGTGGCCAAAAACACGGCACCAACGGTGCTGGCCGTTGCTGGCTTGCAAGTGGGCTACCTCATGGGTGGCTCGATTTTGGTGGAGACGGTGTTTGCGTGGCCCGGCACGGGCTTCTTGTTGAACACCGCAATTTTTCAGCGTGACATTCCTTTGTTGCAGGGCACCTTGTTGGTGTTGTGCATGTTCTTCGTGGTGTTGAATTTGTTGGTGGACATCTTGCAGCCACTGATTGATCCACGCATGGGTCGTGGTTAAGAGCTCCGTATGAATTCATCTAACTCTTCTATTCCTAGCCGCAGCTATTGGCATGTGGTGGCGCGACAGTTGCGCCAAGAACCGGTCGCCATGGCCAGTGCCGTGGTGCTATTGCTCATCATCTGTGCTGCGGTGTTCGCACCTTGGGTTGCACCGGCTGACCCGTTCAAGGCCAGCATGCTCAAACGCTTGTTGCCCATTGGCAGCCCCGGATATTGGCTGGGCACTGACGAGCTGGGCCGTGACATGGTGACGCGCCTGATGTATGGCGGGCGTTTGTCGTTGCTGATGGGCGTGGTGCCTGTCTTTGCAGCATTCTTCATTGGCACCAGCATCGGCTTATTTGCAGGCTATGTCGGTGGNCGCGTGAACATGGTCATCATGCGTGTGCTCGATGTGTTTTACGCATTTCCTTCCGTGCTGTTAGCNGTGGCCATTTCGGGTGCCTTAGGCCCTGGCATGAGCAACAGCTTGCTGGCCTTGACCTTGGTGTTTGTGCCGCAGGTGGTGCGCGTGGCTGAAAGCGTGACGACCCAAGTGCGCAAGCTTGACTATATCGAAGCTGCACGCATGAGTGGTGCCAGTTCGTTCTCCATCATCCGCGTGCATGTGCTGGGCAATGTGCTGGGGCCTGTGTTTGTGTATGCCACGGGCTTGCTGAGCGTGAGCATGATTTTGGCTTCTGGCTTGTCCTTTTTAGGTCTGGGCGTGAAGCCACCTGAACCCGAGTGGGGCTTGATGCTCAACACCTTGCGCTCGGCGATTTACACCAACCCTTGGGTGGCTGCTTTGCCGGGTGCCTTTATTTTCATCACCTCTATTGCCTTCAATTTGTTGGCCGATGGAGTTCGCTCTGCCATGGACATTCGCCGATGACAATTTCTGTTTCTCCCACCGTGCTGGATGCGCCAGACCGAGGTGGCCCCGCCCAGCCTTTGCTGGTGGTGCACGATTTGAAAAAGTACTTTCCAGTGCGCACAGGTTTGTTTGAGCGTGAGCCCAAGTTTGTGCATGCAGTGGATGGTGTGAGTTTTTCGGTGGCCAAAGGCAAAACCTTGGGCATCGTGGGGGAGTCTGGTTGTGGCAAGTCCACCACCGCGCGTCTCATTGCACGCCTGATGCCGCCCGACAGCGGCAGCATGGTGTTTGATGGCGATGGTGTGGCCGAATACGGCGGCATTGCCCTGAAAGAGTTTCGTCGCAATTTGCAAATGGTGTTTCAAGACTCATTTGCTTCGCTCAACCCGCGTTTGACCATTGTCGAAACCATTGCCTATGGTCCGCAGGTTCACGGCATGGACGCAGACACCGCCCTACAAGAAGCGCGCGCCTTGCTCGCCCGTGTGGGTTTAGAGCCTGAGCAATTTGCCTCGCGTTACCCGCATGAGTTGTCGGGCGGCCAACGCCAACGCGTGAACATTGCGCGAGCTTTGGCATTTCACCCTCGCTTGGTGATCTTGGATGAGGCCGTGGCCGCCCTCGACAAGTCGGTGCAAGCGCAGGTGCTGAATTTGTTGCAAGAGCTCAAGGCCGAGCGTCAGCTCACTTACCTGTTTATTTCGCACGATTTGCACGTGGTGCACTACATCAGCGACGAAGTGATGGTGATGTATTTGGGCCAAGTGGTGGAGCGCGGACCGGTGGAGCGCATTTACAGCGAAGCCGCGCACCCCTACACGCGTGCCTTGTTGTCTGCGGTGCCGTCGATGGATCCCAGCCATCGCACCGAAAAATCTCCTTTGACGGGTGACCCGCCCAACCCCATTAACCCGCCCAATGGTTGCCGCTTTCGGGACCGCTGCACATTTGCTCAATCTGTGTGTGCGTCAAGCTCACCTGCGCTGATGACCGTGCAAGGCGACGACGAACACATCGTGGCGTGCCACATGAATGATGCGCAGTCGGGCCACACCGGCGAAGGAGTTCAGGTATGACCCGTCCATTGGTTTCCGTCAAAGACCTGACGGTTCAATTCACAGGTAACCGCAAAGCCAAGGCTTTGAATCAGGTGAGTTTTGATTTGGCACCAGGGGAGGTTTTGGGTTTGCTTGGTGAATCCGGCTCTGGCAAAAGCGTGACCTTGCGTACGCTGCTGCGTTTGCACCCCGAGCGCACCACGCAAGTGGGCGGCACCATTGAGGTGGCCGGGCAGGATGTGTTGTCTTTGAAAGGCCGCGCGTTAGACCAGTACCGCGGTGGCGTGGCTTCGATGGTGTTTCAAGAGCCAGGCTTGGCGTTTGACCCGGTCTACACCATTGGCCAGCAAATGGTGGAAGCCATTCAGGCCCACGAGGGTGTGGACACCCAGACCGCACAACACCAAGCCTTACACATGTTGGAGCGCGTGCAAATACCGCAAGCGCGTCGACGCTTTGACGCGTATCCGCACGAGCTGTCGGGTGGCATGCGCCAACGCGCCATGATTGCGCTGGCCTTGGTGTGTCGCCCGAAGTTGTTGTTGGCTGACGAACCCACCACGGCTTTGGATGCTACGGTTCAAATTCAAATCTTGCTGCTCTTGCGTGAGCTGCAAAAAGAAACCGGCATGTCCGTGATTTTTGTCACGCATGACATTGGTGCGGCTGTCGAGGTGGCCGACCGCATTGCGGTCATGTACGCTGGTCGCATTGTGGAGATGGGAGATGTGGCGCAAGTCGTGCGACAGCCCATGCATCCGTATACCCAAGGCTTGTTGGCCTCTACGGTGAGTGCCGAAGACCGAGGCAAACCACTGATGGCAGTGCCAGGTTCACCACCTGACTTGTCTAATTTGCCTCAGGGCTGCAGCTTTGCTGCACGTTGTGCACAGGCCACCCTGCAGTGTCAAACGCAAGTGCCATTGACGACGATGACCGGTGCATCGGCCTTGGCATGTTGGAACCCCGTGGCTATGCCGCAGGTGGCGAGATGACAGCAGTCGGTACATCTGTTGTGGCACGCGGCCGAGGTGGCTTGGCCGATGAGGTGTATCGAAAAATTGCGGATGACATTGCCATGGGTATTTTTCAGCCCGGCGAACGCTTGGACGAAACCCACCTGGCCACTCGGTTTCAGGTGTCACGCACGCCAGTGCGTGAGGCGCTGAAGCAGCTTGCCATCACAGGCTTGGTGGCCTATCGCCCCAACCGTGGCTCGGTGGTGGCTGAGATGACGCCCGTGCAGTTGGACCAAATGTTTGAAGTCATTGGCGAGCTCGAAGCCACCTGCGCCCGTCATGCCGCCTTGCGCATGACCGAGACTGAGCGTCAGCGTTTGTGTGACCTGCATGCGCAAACGCGTGTGGCCATTCAAAACCAAGATGCGGATGCCTATGACACCATCAACCGTGATTTGCACACGGTCATCATCCAAGGCTGTCACAACCCGGTGTTGATCGACATCGTCACAGGCTTGCGCCACAAAATTTCTACCTTTCGCCGCACCCAGTTTCGCAACTTGGCACGCATGTCGGCGTCTTACGAAGAACACGCGGTCATCGTCGAAGCCTTGATGGCTCGCGATGTCGTGACGTGTTACCGCGAAATGCGCGGCCATCTTTTATCCGCACGCAGTGCAGCCGCACACGTGTCAACTTCTTGGAGTACTTCATGAACCCTATTCTTGGACGCCGTGGCGCTGTGGTCGCCCCTCATTCATTGGCTTCTCAAGCTGGTTTGGATATTTTGCGCGAGGGAGGCAACGCCATCGAAGCCACCATTGCAGTGGCTGCTACTCTGGCTGTGGTGTACCCGCACATGACGGGTATCGGTGGTGATGGTTTTTGGCTAATGCATGCGCCTGGCCAAGCCATGCAGTCCATCGACGCCTGTGGTGCTGCCGGTGCAGGCGTGACCCGTGAGTTGTATGGCGACATGGCTACCATTCCATGGCGCGGCCCCCTGGCAGCCAACACGGTGGCGGGAACCATTTCAGGTTGGGGTGCCGCCTACGCTTACAGCCAAGCGCATTGGGGCGGCAAGTTGCCTTTTGCACGCTTGCTAGAGAGTGCCATTTATTACGCGCGTGAGGGCTTTCCTGTCACGCAAAGTCAAGAGACCAACACGCGCAACAAGTTGGCCGAATTGAAAGATCAGCCTGGCTTTGCCAGCGCATTTTTGAACAGCCAGCGCCAAGTACCGCAGTATGGCGAGAGCCATGCGTTTCCCGCCTTGGCCGCGACATTGACACAACTGGCCAAAGCCGGTGCTGACGACTTTTACAGGGGTGAGTTGGCACAACAAATTGCGCGTGATTTAGCTGCCGTGGGCAGCCCCATCACTGCGCAAGATTTGGCCAACCACCAAGCGGTGGTGAAAGCGCCTTTGTCGTTGAAGTTGTCCGACGCCACGGTGTACAACATGGCGCCGCCCACGCAAGGTTTGGCTTCTTTGCTCATCTTGGGTGTGTACGACCGCATTCGCCAGCAAGGCTGGAACCCAGACAACATTGAAGGTATTCATGCCTTGGTGGAGGCTACCAAACAGGCGTTCATCGTGCGTGACCGTTTTGTCACAGATCCCGCGCACATGTCTGTCGACCCCGTCAGCCTGCTGACCGAAGAGGTCGTGAGTCGATTGGCAAATGCCGTACCCATTGATAAAGCCAGCCCATGGCCCGCGCCCAATTCGGATGGCGACACCACATGGATGGGCGTGGTAGACGACCAAGGCCGCGCAGTCAGCATGATTCAAAGCATTTACTTTGAATTTGGCAGTGGCGTGGTGTTGCCTGAGAGTGGTTTTTGGTGGCAAAACCGAGGCTGCTCGTTTGACTTGCAGCCCGGCAAGTTGCGCAGCTTGGAGGCAGGGCGTAAACCCTTTCACACACTCAACCCAGCCATGGCTCAATTGGACGATGGCCGTTTGTTGGTCTACGGCACCATGGGTGGCGAGGGCCAGCCACAAACGCAAGCGGCGGTCTTCTCGCGCTATGTGTGGGGCGGGCACAACGTGCGCTCTGCAGTAGCTGCACCACGTTGGTTGTTGGGTCGCACATGGGCCGAGCAAAGCACATCATTGAAAGTGGAATCGCGTTATTCGGCCGAGGTGATTGAAGGCCTCAAGGCCTTGGGTCATCCGGTGGAAGTGGTGTCTGACTTTGACGAGCGCATGGGTCACGCCGGCGCCTTGGTGTTGCACCCCACAGGCTGGATTGAAGGCGGAGAAGACCCGCGCAGTGATGGCTGTGTGGCTGCTTGGTAAACCGCATGAAATTTGATTGGTTTTTGAAAGGCATGATCGCCGCGGTCGTGCTCGCGTTTGTCTTTCCCGAGCCGGGGGCACATGGCGGCTTTTTGCATCCAGAGGTGCTCAACAAATTGGGCATCGCCTTGGTGTTCTATCTCAATGGCATGAGCCTTTCCATGCATTCACTGCGCCAAGGTGCCACGCGTTGGCGTGTGCATGTGTTGGTGCAGCTCAGCACTTTTTTGGTTTTTCCTTTGCTGGGCCTTGGCCTGATGCAAGTGGGCCGAGGCTGGTTATCAGCAGACCTGCTGCTGGGCTACTTCTATTTGTGCGCACTGCCTTCCACCGTGTCATCTTCGGTGGCACTGACGGTGGCTGCCAAGGGCAATGTGCCGGTGGCTTTGTTCAATGCCACTTTGTCTTCGCTCATTGGCGTTGTGCTCACGCCCCTCTGGATGGCGTTGGCCATGGGGCACGAAGGCCAGCCTTTGGATGTGTTGCCCGTCATGGTGGATTTGTTGGTCTGGGTGATCTTGCCCTTGGTGGCAGGGCAGTTATCGCGTCCTTGGCTCAATGCTTGGGCATCACGTCACAAGGCCTACATCACCAAAGTGGATCGACTTACCATCTTGACCCTGGTCTACACCTCGTTCAGTGACTCGGTGCAACAAGGCATTTGGACGAACTACGGCAGCAGCATCTTGCTGCAAGCCACGGTGATTTGTAGCTTGTTGTTTTTCATCATTTACAGCTTCACACAATTTTCATCGCGTCTCTTGCACCTTTCTGAAGAGGACCGTATCGCGGCGGTGTTGTGTGGCTCTAAGAAAACACTGGCTTCGGGTGTGCCTATGGCGCACTTGATTTTTGGTGCGCACCCCGCCTTGGGTTTGATTCTGATTCCCATCATGCTGTACCACCCCCTGCAGTTGGCCGTGGGCGGCGTGTTGTCTCAGAGATGGGCAGCGCGTGTTTAGTCACGAAAATTTAGTTTTTCTCTCACGGGTGAAGGACCATTGTTGTCGTTGCTTTTTAAAAAATCCTAGCTTTTAGTAATGCTTAAAGTAAGTAACCTCTAACTTTGCTTTTCTGAATTGAGCTGAATTCTGGTTAATTAGGTTTGGCATCAACTCCCAATTCATCATTGACGTAACTACAGCTTGATCGGCCCTTAACCATTGATGGAATTGACTGGGTGCCAAGATCACGGGTGTTCGCTTTTCATCTTCAGCTTTATGAAACTGCTTCATCACCGGATGCGAGTCCGCATTAAGTCAGCATTGAAAAGCTTTTTACGACCTGACCCGTTGATGCGTCTGTCTATTTGCCGTNACTAGATCTCACGTTGCTTTNTTGAAACTTAAATATTAATTTTTAAGGATTACATTTATTTTTTTCATTTTTAGGCATATTTCGAGCTATCCCATATAGGTTTGTAATTAGTATTCTCCTGTTCCTCAGCACAAAAGCATTCAAGATTTACACAAGGAGAACGAGGGTGAGTACACAATCGATTGAACAAACTAACGTCACCAACTTTGGTGGCCCTGTCATGATGAGTTGCAAAGACATTTGCAAACTTTTGAACATCTCAAAGTCGACGTTCTACTCAAGGGTGGTTGTTAGCGCAAACTTTCCCAAGTCCTTTTCATTTTTTGGAAAGGTGTGTTGGGATGCGCTCGAGGTAAGGNTCTGGTTGAGCAACAGACAGAATTTTCTCAATCACTAAGACTGGAATACAGCCTATATTGCGTTAAATAACAATACAGCATATAATTTGTAAAAACTAAATACATATTAGGTGCTGTATGAGCAATTACACAATCCAGACTGCTGAGCAACTCAAGCCCATCATTGCGGGGTTTCGCAAAAGTGCAGGCTTGACTCAAGAGGACTTGGCAATGCGCCTAGGTATTACGCAGCAGACGTATTCTGTCGCTGAGCGCAATGCACCCAGCATGAGTGTCAGCAAGTTGCTGGCGGTGCTCAATGCCTTGGGCGTTGAGTTGGTGCTTCAGTCCAAACCGACAAAGACAGACGGAACACCCACGAGTGTGAAGTCCGCACAGTGGTGAGCGCTATGAGTCGTTCAACAAGTATGCGACGTCTAGTGCTGTGGATGAATGGCGAGAGGGTTGGCACTTGGTCTGTCATTCAAGGTAAAGATCAGCTGGAGTATGAGGAAAGCTGGCTGCAGTCGCCTCAGGCCCGTCCACTGTCGCTGACCTTGCCCTTTACTCCTGGCAATCAGCCTCATCGAGGCGAGCTGGTGGGGGCATGGTTTGACAACCTGTTGCCAGACAGCCCTAGGCTGAGAGAGCGCATCGCTAAGCGTTTTAAAACCAAGAGCAAAAGTGCGTTTGATTTGTTGGCAGAGGTTGGGCGTGACAGTGTGGGTGCCATTCGCCTGTTACCCGAAGGCTTCGAAGTCGAGGATGTAAAAAACATTCAGGCGCAGCCCATGAGTGACGCAGAGATTGCCCAACTGCTGAGAGCCACTGCCAGCATGCAGCCATGGCAAGACGATGAGCAGCATCCCGATGACTTTAGGATTTCGTTAGCTGGGGCACAAGAAAAAACGGCGTTGCTTAAACTCAATGGCCAGTGGATGAGGCCTTTGGGGCCAACGCCAACGACACACATCCTGAAGTTGCCTTTGGGTCTCGTGGGCAACATGCAAATGGACATGGCTACTTCTGTCGAGAACGAATGGCTCTGTGCCCAAGTGATCAAGGCGTATGGTCTGCCCGTTGCTGATTGCTCTGTGGCGCAATTCGAAGACATCAAGGTCTTGGTGGTGGAGCGGTTTGATCGTCTGTGGTCTGCCGATCGTTCATGGCTGATTCGTTTGCCCCAGGAGGATATGTGTCAGGCCATGGGTTACCCAAGCTACATGAAGTACGAGTCAGATAGCGGACCAGGGATGGACAAGATTCTGAACTTTCTGAACGGTTCCACCAACGTCGAGCAAGACAAAGCCCACTTCATCAAGGCTCAGTTCCTTTTCTGGCTGTTGTGTGCCAGTGACGGGCACGCCAAAAACTTCAGCATCCAGCACCAAGCGGGTGGCCGCTACGCGCTAGCGCCTTTGTACGATGTGCTCTCGGTTTACCCTGTACTGGGGGAGGGGGTCAACTTAGTGTCACCCCATAAGGTCAAAATGGCGATGGCCGTGAGGGGAAAAAGCCCGCACTGGAAGATGCGTGAGATTCAGCCAAGGCATTGGCATGAGCTTGCCAGGCGGCACGGTATTGCTTCGACGGGGCCTGACAGTCCTTTCGAGCAAGTCATTGAGCAAACGCCTGCGGTTATTGAAACGGTCAAAAGCCTACTGCCCTCAGACTTCCCGGCGCAAGTCAGCGAGTCCATCCTGAATGGGTTGGCAGGCGCTGCTAAACGGTTTATAAAAGCCGATTCGCATTGATTGGATCCCTTATTGATGGGTCTTGGGCTTGCTTCCTGGTGCGGAAAACTGGTGCGGAATCAGGGTAAATCAGGGGCTGTCTGGGGGAAGGTCTTCTTGGTTTTCAGAGGGAGAGTTGCCCCTTGTAACCCCCCGTTTCCCCCTGAAAGGGGTTCGAATCCCTCCGTTTCCGCCAGCAATCCCTAAAACGCGCCTTTTCAGGCGCGTTTTTTTTAGTCAAAAAACACTCACTATTTTTTGAAGTGATGGTTTCGAAAATCAATCGAATAGAAATCTAAATATTTCAAATGCCGGGCCCAGATGTGCAAAATGGAAACAAGCTGTTAGTAAATTAACCCTATTGATGGAATTGCTGATTTAAACCTTCAAATCTAACATTGACCCAACAAAAGCAATTTTGCTGGTTTTGTGTAGATAAGGTTGATTTCAGTGCACTCGTTTTCGCGTTTCACTCGTCCATGTATTTCGGCTGTTTGTTTGGTGATAGCTTCCTTCACCACGCAAGCGCAAGATTTGCCTTGGCACTTAGGCTCTCTGAACCCTTCTGCGGCAGTAGCACCTTCAGCCATCAATACCGCGGGCGTGAAACCCGGTCCGCATGATGTAGTTGTGGCGGTCATTGACAGTGGCGTATTGGCCAGCCACCCCAGCTTGCAAGGGCGTTTGCTTCCGGGCTACGACATGTTGTCGCCACCCCTAAATTTGCGTGGCGGTCGTTCTGCCGATTACTCGCCCGATGCGCGCGATGCGAAATGCGGTGAGCGTGTGACATCAGCTACATTTCGTACGCATGGCACTGAGGTGGCAAGTTTGATTGCGGGCAATGGTCAAGATGGTGTGATGGGCGTTAATCCGAATGCCAAAATTTTGCCTATTCGCTTGTTTGGCTCATGCCCGATGACACGCGCAGATTTATTGGATGCGATGGCTTGGGCGGGCGGATTTTCTGTTGCCGGGGTTCCCACAAATCCACATCCTGCGCATGTCATCAATTTGAGTTTTTCTGGCGGCAAGCGTGTTTGCGGGCCCGATTTGCAGTTACTTGTCGATCGCTTGGCGAAGAAAAACATCTTTGTTGTAGCGGCTGTGGGAAATACCTTTGGGAAGAGATTAGCCGAGCCAGCCAATTGCGATGGCGTGATTTCTGTTGGCTCTGTAGACGCCGAGAACAATATTGAAGGTTACTCAGCGCTTGATGCACGCACCGTGATTTATGCACCTGGTGGTGGCAAAGACTTGAGTGGCAATACGCCTTGGAATGGCAATAAGCTGAAAGTAGCTTCTTTTGATGTCAATTTCAGAGGCGATGAAATTCATACAGGTGCTGCGAAAGGTGTGGGGACTAGTTATTCAGCCCCTTTGGTTTCTGGTTTCGTTTCTCTTTTGCTGTCTCAGCGTGCGGAAATGACACCTGCTGAATTTTTGCGTGATCTCCCTAAGTTCTCACGCCCAGTCAATCCAACAGATAAATGCGCAGATTGCATGCCCAAAGGCTTGGCCATGATGCCCACACCAACGCGTTAGGAATTAAATCAATAAGTTCATGTCAAATTTATCAGAAGAATGATTTCCTGATGTAGCATTAGGTACTATTTTAAGTCGGTCGGACTTAACAAAATTTATCATTGTTCTTACAATTGATTTCTAGAATTCTTCGAAATTGATTGTTTTGGAGATATGCCATGAATAAAAATTCTTTGAAGTTGGCGATCATTGTGCCGGCTTTAGTTGGTACTTTGGTTCTAGCCTCTGTACTCGT
>JGI25913J50563_1000198_pt1 | contig 11505 bp, 8 predicted proteins | sample LauGreSp1BDMLBSN_2_FD_50563 | JGI IMG/M metagenome (IMG submission 50563)
TTCTCTGGCAAGGCATGGCACTCCTCTTGGAGCAAGATGATTGCCGCAACCTATTTGCTCAATTCGAAGCATCTCATGGCGCTAGCTGAGGCTGTCGATGCCGATGACAAGATGAAGGCAAAAATTTTGTTCACCACTGAACAAATGATTGACGCTTTATCTCCTTCAAACTTTATTGCAACCAATCCAGAGGTTCTTGAAAACATTATTAGCACTCAAGGCCAGTCCATTCAAAATGGGATCGTGAACTTGTTAGGTGACTTGAAAAAAGGCAAAGTTTCACTGACGGATGAAAGTGCTTTTGAGGTTGGTAAGAATATTGCAACTACTGAAGGGCAAGTAGTTTTTCGCAATGAGCTCTTTGAATTAATTCAATACACGCCATTAACGGACACTGTCTATGAGAGACCATACTTAATGGTCCCACCTTGCATTAACAAGTACTACATTTTAGATTTGCAACCCGACAACTCAGTTGTCCGCTACATGGTGGAGCAGGGTCACACTGTTTTCTTGGTCTCCTGGAAAAATCCTGATGCATCCATGACAAAGGTGACGTGGGATGACTATGTTGGCAAGGGCGTCATTAAAGCTATTGAAGTAACAAAAGATATCGGCGGTACTGATCAAATTAATGTACTCGGATTTTGTGTTGGTGGCACTTTAACCTCTACCGCATTAGCAGTATTGGCGGCGCGTAAAAAAGATTACGTTGCCAGCCTTACCTTGCTCACTACCTTATTGGACTTTACTGATACTGGAATTCTCGATGTATTTATCGATGAAGGCATGGTGCAGTTGCGCGAGAGCACCATTGGTGGTGAGGGTGGTCATTTTGGAATGATGTCAGGCTTAGATTTGGGTAACACCTTCTCTTTCCTGCGCCCAAATGATTTGGTATGGAACTATGTGGTCGAGAACTACCTTAAAGGCAATTCACCGCCACCATTCGACTTGCTCTACTGGAACGGTGACTCTACCAATCTTCCTGGTCCAATGTACTGCTGGTACTTGCGCCATACCTATCTGCAAAATGAATTAGTTAAGCCGGGCAAGCTTACCGTTTGCGGTGAAAAGATTGACCTTGGAAAGATCACGGTTCCAGCCTATATCTATGCATCACATGACGATCACATCGTGCCTTGGAAGTCGGCTTATGAGTCTACGCATATCTTGAAAGGCAAGAATCGATTTGTCTTGGGGGCATCAGGTCATATCGCTGGTGTGATTAACCCGCCAGCCAAAAATAAGCGTCATTATTTTGAAGGTAATAAGTTGGCTAAAACTGCAGATGAGTGGTTAGCTGCTGCTAAAGAAATTAAAGGTAGTTGGTGGCCCAACTACGCAACATGGTTAGAGCAATTTGGTGGCAAGAAAATTAAAGCCAGCAAGTCGTTTGGTAATGCACAGTACAAAAAACTAGAAGCGGCGCCTGGTAAGTACGTGAAAGAAAAAATATCCGCAGCTGCTCAATAATATTTCCATAAGGGGTAATACATGTCTCAAAAAATTGCATACGTAACTGGTGGTATGGGTGGCATTGGCACTGCTATTTGTCAGCGTCTCGCCAAGGATGGCTTTAAGGTCATCGCTGGTTGCGGCCCGAATTCCCCGCGTAAGGATCGCTGGATTGGCGAGCAAAAAGCTTTGGGATATGACTTTATCGCTTCAGAAGGGAATGTTTCTGACTGGGATAGCACTGTTGCCGCATTCGACAAAGTAAAGGCTGAAGTAGGGCGTGTAGATGTACTCGTAAACAATGCTGGCATTACTAAAGACAGCGTTTTCCGCAAAATGACCCCAGAGCAGTGGAAGGCGGTGATTGATACCAACCTGAATTCTTTATTCAACGTCACTAAACAAGTGGTCGATGGCATGGCTGATAACGGTTGGGGTCGCATTATCAACATCTCCTCCGTGAATGGTCAAAAGGGTCAGTTTGGCCAATCTAACTACTCCACTGCAAAAGCTGGTCTGCATGGATTTACGATGGCCTTATCTCAAGAGCTGGCCTCTAAAGGTGTCACTGTGAATACGGTTTCTCCTGGTTATATCGGTACAGATATGGTTAAAGCGATTCGTGAAGATGTTCTAGAGAAGATTGTGGCGGGCGTGCCTGTTAAGCGTTTAGGCACTCCGGAAGAGATTGCTTCAATTTGTTGCTGGATTGCTTCTGCTGATGGTGGCTATGCAACTGGCGCAGACTTTTCTCTGAATGGCGGCCTGCATACAGGTTAAACGCCTCAAAAATGCAGTTTTAGTAGTGTGCTCATCGGCATATTTACCTTTAGGTCAAACTAGAGATAAACTATGCCGATGTTGCATTGCAGTATCGAGAGTTAGGAAAAATACATGGCCACACGTTCCAAAAAAGCAGGCGATAGCCGCTTAATTAAGAAGTACCCAAATCGTCGCTTATATGACACCGAAACCAGCACTTATGTCACGCTGGCTGATATTAAGAATTTAGTGATGGCCGGCGACGCTTTTAGCGTTGTAGATGCAAAAACTGAAGACGACTTAACACGCAATATTTTGCTGCAAATCATTCTGGAAGAAGAGGCTGGCGGAGCGCCGGTTTTCTCAACTCAAATGCTTTCTCAAATCATTCGCTTCTATGGCAACTCCATGCAAGGCTTGATGGGTAGCTATCTTGAAAAGACAATGCAATCTTTTGTGGATATCCACAATAAGCTGGGTGATCAAACTCAGGGCTTAGGTGCAGGTAGCACACCAGAGGCATGGGCTAAGATGATGAATCTCCAAAACCCAATGATGCAAGGTTTGATGGGCAACTACATGGAGCAAAGCAAAGACTTGTTCGTCAAGATGCAGGAGCAGATGCAAAACTCTCCATCAATATTTAAAGGTTTCCCGTTTCCAGTTCAGCCTAACCCAACAGAAAAAGAATAGTTGTGGCAGGTAAAGTTGGTTTTGTTTCCTTGGGCTGTCCCAAGGCGCTGGTAGATTCTGAGCTTATCCTCACACAGTTAAGTGCCGAGGGTTACGAGACCGCCAAGGATTATTCTGGCGCGGATCTTGTGATTGTGAATACCTGTGGTTTTATTGACTCTGCTGTAGAGGAAAGTCTTGCGGCAATTGGTGAAGCTTTATCTGAAAATGGCAAGGTGATTGTTACGGGCTGTCTTGGTGCCCGAAAAAATGCTGATGGCAGTGATCTGATTCAGAGTATTCACCCTAAAGTCCTTGCAGTAACAGGCCCGCATGCCACTCAAGAAGTCATGCAGGCTATCCATTTGCATTTGCCAAAGCCCCATGACCCCTTTACGGATTTACTACCTCCGATTGGCGTTAAGCTCACGCCAAAGCACTATGCCTATTTGAAGATCTCCGAGGGTTGTAATCATCGCTGTACCTTCTGCATCATCCCTAGCTTGCGTGGTGACCTGGTTTCACGTCCGATTGGCGAAGTGCTGCTGGAGGCAAAAAAATTATTTGAGTCNGGNGTAAAAGAATTATTGGTGGTGTCTCAAGACACTAGCGCTTATGGCGTNGACATTCAATACCGNACTGGTTTTTGGGATGGCAAGCCTGTCAAGACGCGGATGTTTGATTTGGTAAATGCTTTGAANCAAATTGCCAGAGAGCATCAAGCATGGGTTCGCCTCCACTATGTTTATCCTTATCCACACGTGGATGATGTCTTACCTTTAATGGCTGAGTTTGCGGACCATGGCTATGGCGTGCTTCCGTATTTAGATATTCCTTTGCAACACGCGCATCCAGATGTCCTCAAGCGCATGAAGCGTCCGGCGAGTGGAGAAAAGAATTTAGAGCGCATTCAGGCATGGCGAGCTGCTTGCCCCGATTTAGTAATTCGCAGTACTTTTATTGCTGGCTTCCCAGGNGAGACTGAAGAAGAGTTTGAGTATCTATTGAATTTCCTGGATGAGGCGCAAATAGATCGTGCCGGCTGTTTTGCTTATTCACCGGTTGATGGTGCAACTGCCAATGCCTTGGATAACCCAGTTCCAGATGCATTGCGCGAAGATCGCAGAGCTCGTTTTATGGCCAAGGCCGAAGCAATCTCAACAAAACGACTTGCTAAAAAAATAGGCAAGCGTATTCAGGTCATCATTGATCGAGTGGATGAATCCGGTGGAATCGGCCGAACAATTGGTGATGCCCCTGAAATTGATGGTTTGGTGAGGGTTTTAGCCCCTAGCAAGCCTTCTAAGCGCTATCGTGCTGGCGAAATCATCAAAGTAACGGTGATTAGCTCCCAAGGGCATGACCTAATAGCCGAAACTTGACTATTGGAATAAAAATAGTGTTTTGGCCTGGTATTGAGGTCAATATTTTGCCTATTTAGGTACCGTAAAGGGGATTGTTATGAGTCGTGATGTCGTCGTTTTAAGTGCTGTACGTTCTGCCATTGGCACATTTAATGGATCGCTAAGCAGCCTGGAGCCATCTGAGCTCGGCGGCATCGTGATGAAAGAGGCGGTTGCCCGCTCTGGCGTAGATCCAGCTTTAATTAATTACATTACTGTTGGTAACACCATTCCTACAGATAACCGTTACGCCTATGTAGCTCGTGTTGCCTCTATCCAGGCTGGTCTACCAATGGAATCGGTTGCAATGGCTTTAAACCGTTTATGCAGTTCAGGTTTGCAAGCGATTGTGACGACTGCTCAACAAATTATGTTGGGTGACTGCGATTACGGTATCGGTGGTGGTGTTGAAGTGATGTCACGCGGTATGTACGGTTCACCAGCAATGCGCAGCGGTGCTCGCATGGGCGATACCAAAATGATTGACTTGATGGTTTCTGTTCTGACCGATCCATTTGGCGTTGGTCACATGGGTGTTACTGCAGAGAACCTCGTTGAAAAGTGGAAACTCACTCGTGAAGAGCAAGATGCTCTCGCAGTAGAGTCTCATCGCCGTGCGGCTCACGCCATTAAAGAAGGTCGTTTCAAATCTCAAATCGTTCCAATCACCATTAAAACTCGTAAGGGTGATGTGGTATTTGATACTGATGAACATTGCAAGCCGGATACCACTATGGAAACTTTGGCGAAGATGAAAGCAGTCTTCAAAAAAGAGGGCGGTAGTGTTACAGCAGGTAATGCATCAGGCATTAATGATGGTGCAGCATTCTTTGTTTTGGCTGAAGCTGAAGCGGCTAAGAAAGCTGGTCACAAGCCAATCGCGCGCTTGGTTTCATACGCTGTTGCTGGTGTTCCAAACCACATCATGGGTGAAGGCCCAATCCCAGCAACCAAGATTGCGCTTGAGCGCGCTGGCCTGAAATTAGATCAAATCGATGTGATCGAATCCAATGAAGCGTTTGCTGCACAAGCTTTGGCAGTGACTAAAGGCTTAGGTTTAGATCCAGCTAAGACTAACGTCAACGGCGGGGCGATTGCATTGGGTCATCCAATCGGTTGCTCTGGTGCTGCAATTGCTACTAAGGCAATCCATGAATTACATCGCGTTCAAGGCAAATATGCTTTGGTGACGATGTGTATTGGTGGTGGACAAGGTATCGCAACAATTTTCGAGCGCCTGTAATCAGCGTTCACTTACTGCTGTAGCTTGAATCGGGTGATTTAAGCAAGCAGCAGTAAAGCAGCATCCAAGCCGACTCGGTCAAAAGCCGCGTCGGCTTTTTCTTTGACGATTGGTTTAGCTCTATAGGCAATGCTGATTCCAGAGCCATACATCATTGGCAAGTCGTTTGATCCGTCACCCATAGTGATGGAATTTTTCTTATTGCAACCCATTAAGGAGCAAGCCTGCTCAAGATAGGCGGACTTAGCTGCACCATCCACGATATCGCCAATGACTTTACCTGTTAGCTTGCCGTCAATGATTTCTAAAGTGTTTGCTTGGGTTTGCTTGAAACCTAATTCCTTTTGGAGCTTTTCAGTAAAGAAGGTGAAACCACCAGAAACTAGGAGCGTGTACACCCCTCGCGCATTTGCTCCGGAAAGTAATTCAGTCGCACCTGGGTTAGGTCGCAAACGCTCTTGATAGACTGACTCCAACACATCAGCAGAAACTCCCTCTAACAGTGCTACACGTCTGCGCAAGCTTTCTTTAAAGTCTTTAATCTCACCGCGCATAGTTGCTTCTGTGATTTCTGANACAGCGGCCTTTTTNCCTGTGAAATCTGCAATCTCATCAATGCACTCAATATTAATGAGGGTGGAGTCCATATCCATGGCCAATACTTTCACCTCATTAGGCTTGAAGTCTGGCGAAAGAAAAGCCAAATCCGCATCGTGTGCAGCAGCAATATCACGCATGACCACTCTTGCTTCGGGCGGTAGAGCTTGGGAGCAAGTCCAGCGGGCAGTAAAGTATGTTGAGTTCGATTGTTCCGGCTTGCCTTTAGTCAACTCAATACCTAGTACTTTTGCATGTTTGATTAATGCAAGATGTAGTTCGTCAGGTACTACGGTATTGGCAAGGGCAACAAGTGTAAGGTGGCTAGACATAGTTAGTACGCAATAGGAAATTAATTAACTTCAACCGTGTTAAGCATGGCGGATTCATTCAGGCTTCTGAGAATTTTCCGAATATGGTCTAGACGTTGCTCTAGTTTCTCAAAATCCCGCTCTTTTTGGGGAAGAATCTTCAACTTATCTTGCCCATTCAGTTGAATGTATTTGGATGACTGAATTAATTGAATGATCTTCATCGGGTCAATCGGTGGATTAGGGATAAATTGAATCTGAATGATGCTGGGCTAGCATCGATTTTCTTGATCCCGAAGCCAGCCATCTCTAGACGTAAGCGATGGGTTTCATAAAGTGATTTGGCTTGATCCGGTAAATCACCATAGCGATCTACTAGTTCCTCACGCAATCCCATGAGTTCAGAGAAGTCATTCGTACCAGCAAAGCGTTTGTACATGGAGAGTCGCTCATGGACATCCGGGCAATAGTCATTCGGGAAGAGGGCGGGTACACCTAAATTGACGTCAGTTGTAGCTTGAAGTGGTGATAGGAGATCAGGCTCTTTGCCGCTGCGTAAAGATTTCACTGCGCGATTGAGCATCTCGGTGTACAGCTGAAATCCAATCTCGTGGATTTCACCGGATTGCTTGTCACCCAAGACTTCGCCAGCGCCACGGATTTCTAAATCATGCATTGCCAAATAAAAACCAGAGCCCAACTCTTCCATTGCCTGAATGGCGTTTAAACGTAACTGCGCTTGCTTGCTGAGTGCTTCAGGATCTGGTACCAGCAAATAAGCATAGGCCTGGTGATGTGAGCGACCAACACGACCACGCAATTGATGCAGTTGCGCCAAGCCAAACTTATCTGCTCGATGCATGATGATCGTATTAGCAGTTGGAACGTCAATACCTGTTTCAATAATGGTGGTACACAATAAGATGTTGGTGCGTTGAGTCACGAACTCACGCATGACAGATTCCAATTCGCGCTCGTGCATTTGACCATGCGCTACGCTAATACTTGCTTCTGGTATCAGTTCTTGTAATGCATGCTTGCGGTTCTGAATGGTTTCAACTTCGTTATGAAGGAAGTAGACCTGCCCACCACGCTTTATTTCACGAAGCACTGCTTCACGAATCACGCCATCGCCTTCACGACGTACAAAGGTTTTAATTGCCAAGCGCTTCTGAGGTGCGGTCGCAATGATGGAGAATTCGCGTAGACCTTCCATTGCCATACCCAGCGTTCTTGGTATAGGCGTGGCAGTCAAAGTTAGGATATCAACCTCAGCCCGTAATGCTTTAAGCGCATCCTTTTGACGCACACCAAAACGATGCTCCTCATCCACAATCACCAATCCCAAATTGGCAAACTGAGTTTCTTTAGATAGCAACTTATGTGTGCCAATGATGATATCGGCCTCGCCTTTAGCAATCGCCTCTAGTGCGGCATTAATTTCTTTGGTAGTTTTAAAGCGAGACAACTCAACAATTCGAACTGGCCAATCAGCAAAACGATCCTTCCAGGTGGCGACATGCTGTTCGGCGAGTAGGGTGGTGGGGGCCAAGATGGCTACTTGCTTGCCACCCATGACTGCAACAAAGCTGGCACGTAGGGCAACTTCAGTCTTACCAAAACCTACATCACCACACACCAATCGGTCCATCGGTGTACCGCTGGTCATATCGCCAATCACTGCCGCGATAGCATTTGCTTGATCGGGCGTTTCTTCAAAGCCAAAGCTTTCTGCAAATGCTGCGTAATCATGGGCTGAGAATTCAAAAGCATGACCTTTACGAATCGCTCTTGCTGCATAGAGGCTTAATAGCTCAGCAGCGGTATCCCGAATTTGTTGTGCAGCTTTACGTCTTGCTTTATCCCACTGTCCAGAGCCAAGCTGGTGAAGTGGTGCCGAATCAGGATCTGAGCCTGCATAACGGGTCACCATCTGCAGTTGCTGAACTGGCACATAAAGAGTGGCATCTTTCGCGTAAACCAAATGCAAGAACTCTTCAAAAATAGGATCTTCTTTAGGCGGCGCTAAATTGAGTAGAACCAAACCTTGATAGCGCCCAATGCCATGATCTGAATGAACGACAGGATCACCAATCTTGAGTTCAGACAAATCCTTAAAGAGCATGTCAGGGTCAGCACCCTCACTTGCTTTTCCCTTACGTCGTTGTCGAGCGGTAGTCGTAAAGAGCTCAGCCTCGGTAACCACGATGAGGTTTTCAGCAGGCCAGGTAAAGCCGTTAAAGAGTTGGGCTGTAACTAGGCCAAATAGCGCATCGCTCTTAATAAAATCAGCAACCCCTTCAAAGCCTTCAGGCTTTAATGGGTAGAGTGGCTTGCCGTTTTGGCCGGCAACTGAATTGCTCTCTTCAAATAGCTGGCGAATAGATTCTTTGCGACCATTGCTATCGCTACAAATGAGGATACGTATTTTTTCTTGAGAGACTAAAGCACGCAATCGATTAATCGGATCAGCATCGCGACGATGCACCGATAAATCCGGAACAGCTAAAAATTGTGCCTCTTTACTTTTCTTTATCCGCCTCTTTATTCAATGTCAAACGGGCATTGGGTTTAGCTGCCGTAAAGAATTGATCAACATCCAGAAATAAGTCAGCTGGCGGAAGAATCGGGCGATCCAGATCGTGCTTTAAGAATTCATATCTTGAGAGAGTGTCTTTCCAAAAGCCTTTAATAGATTCTTCAATATCACCGATGCTAACTAGCCAGACCGGGTCACCTGAGCGAGGGAAGTAATCAAAGACTGTCGACGACTCTTCAAAGAAGAGGGGCAGATAAGATTCGATACCAGCGCTGGGGATGCCGAGGTTGGCATCTTTATAAATTGAACAACGCGTTGGATCACCTTCAAAAACTTCGCGCCACCTACCACGGAAGGCGGTGCGTGAAGCATCGTCAAACGGAAATTCATGGCCAGGAAGTAGGCGAACCTCTTTGACTGGATAGAGGCTTCGCTGAGTATCAGGATCAAAAGCTCTAATTTGCTCAATCTCATCACCAAACAGATCTAGGCGATACGGAAGGCTAGAGCCCATTGGAAATAGATCAATCAAGCCACCTCGAATACTGTATTCACCAGGGCGCATGACTGCGCTAACAGGGTCGTAACCAGCCTGTTGCAATTGGAGTTTTAGAGCCGCTTCGTTGAGCTTGTCGCCTTGTCGAAAGAAGAAGGTGTGGCCAGATAAAAAGTTTGGCGGCCCGAGTCTCTGTAAAGCAGTAGTGATGGGCACCAAGACAATGTCGCAACTGCCGTTGAGTAATTCATAAAGGGTTGCCAAGCGCTCTGAGACCAAATCTTGATGTGGCGAGAAATGGTCGTAAGGCAGAATCTCCCAGTCAGGCAGTAAACGTGTTTTAAGCTGCGGAGCAAAGGCGGGAATTTCTTCTAAGAGACGCTGAGCTTCTTGTGCCTGTGCACAGAAAATCACCATGACCGAGAATTCAGAGCGGTACCGCAGAGCGGATTGAGCGATTAATGCGGCATCTGCCGAGCCAACGAGGCCTGAAAAGGTAAAGCGCTGCCCAGCCCGCGGTGCGGGTATGGGGGGTGCTAGTTTTAATGCATCAGACATCGAAGCTCATTATAGAATCAGGTATGCACGCTGGAAACCCATCTTCACAGTCTTTACCTCGATGTCATGCCTTGCTACCCACGGCTGGAACTGGATCGAGGCTTGGTGGAGTTTTGCCCAAGCAGTTTCAGGAGTTGGCCGGTAAGCCAATGCTGGCTTATGCGCTCGATGCCTTTAGGAAGACCCCGGAGATTGCCTCAATCTGGGTGGGTATCAGCCCGGGTTTTATTGATAATCCGATCTTGAGCTCGCTCTCCAGTAACTCGAACTCTATTCAATTTCTACCGAGTGGCGGTCCCACCCGGCAGGAAACCGTCAGAAATACTCTCGCAGCGATGTTGCAGTCAGGCATCCCCGAGACAGATTGGGTCTTAGTTCACGATGCTGCGCGCCCTGGAATCTCCCCTGAGCTGATTCAAAAGCTCATTCATGCTGTTAACCAAGCGGGCGAGGGTGGTCTCTTAGCGATGCCGCTCGCAGATACCCTCAAGATGGCTGATGCGAACTCTGCGATTGCCGGAAATCCCAATAGAGCCCTAAAGACGATTTCTCGGGATCACCTTTGGCAAGCCCAAACACCCCAGATGTTCGGTTTAAAGCGCCTGCATGATGCCATTGAAGAAGGTATTCGCCTCGAAGCAGACATTACTGACGAAGCCAGTGCTATGGAGTTATCGGGTTCTAGCCCTTTATTAATAGAGGGAGCAACACGCAACTTCAAGGTAACGCACCCAGCGGATTGGGATTTAATGCAAACCATTTTGCGAGCCTCCAATCAATAAGCCCCTCAGAACAGATAACGACAACTCAATGACCTCAAGCGCTCCTCACATCCCCCAGTTCCGTATCGGTCAAGGTTATGACGTACATGCTCTGGTGACCGACCGTAAGTTGATATTGGGAGGCGTTCATGTTCCCAGTGATAAGGGTTTATTGGGGCATTCTGATGCGGATGCCTTATTACATGCTTTAACTGATGCCTTGCTTGGCGCCGCTGGATTAAATGATATTGGACAGCTATTTCCAGACACTGATCCTCAGTTTAAGGATATGGATAGCCGCATTTTGCTGCGGGCCGCTCTTCAAAAGGTCCAGGCAGCAGGGTTTCAGGTAGGTAATGTCGATGCAACGATTATTTGTCAAAAGCCTAAATTAGCCACTTTTTTACCGGAAATGATTCGCAATATCGCTGCTGATTTGGCTGTTACGCCAAGCCATGTGAACCTCAAAGCTAAAACCAATGAATCTCTTGGGCACTTGGGGCGAGGTGAGGGTATTGCAGTCCATGCGGTGGCTTTGCTCTACAAGCCCTAAATATCCTCCAAAACCGCTAAGCATTGTAGAATTACCGTCTTTAGAGTGAAGTTTAAGCTCGGTAGTGTTTGCGGAATTCGCGCGAGGATGGCGAAATTGGTAGACGCACCAGGTTTAGGTCCTGACGCCAGCAATGGTGTGGGGGTTCGAGT
>JGI25913J50563_1000200_pt1 | contig 11473 bp, 13 predicted proteins | sample LauGreSp1BDMLBSN_2_FD_50563 | JGI IMG/M metagenome (IMG submission 50563)
GAAATTAGCGACGGGCAATTTCAAAATGTACTCGTAGCAAGGGCTTTAGCACAAGATACTCCGTTAATAATTTTAGACGAACCCTCTACACATTTGGATTTATTTCATAAAGTTTCGCTTTTTAAATTATTAAAAAAACTAGCTGCAGAATCCAATAAATGCATTCTTTTTTCTACCCACGACATCGATTTGGCAATTCAATTATCCGATGAAATGATTGTCATGACGGAAGATTATCTGGTTCAAGACCAACCGTGTAACTTAATCAGTAAAGGTGTTTTCGATACCCTTTTTAAAGATGAAAACATAAAATTTGATAGTGAAAAAGGACGGTTTATGATTCGGTAGTGGAACACTTAAATAAATTATTGAGCCCTAAATTTTATCTGCCTTTTGGCTTCCCCAACAACAAAAGCCACCGAATTGGCAATATTAAAACTTCGAATTAATTTCGACATTGGAATGGTTAAATGATTTTCGAATTGCGCCAAAACTTCTTGACTCAATCCGACACTTTCTTTACCAAAAACCAACCAATCGCCATCTTGAAATTGGGCTTCATATATAGAAGTATTAGCATGCGAACTCATTAAGAAAACCCTAGATGTATCTGGAATTTGAGCAATCCATTCGGCAACATTTTGGTATTCGGTAACGTCCAAATGTACCCAATAATCCAAACCCGAACGTTTTAAATTTTTGTCATTAATAACAAATCCAAAGGGATGTATTAAGTGCAACCGACTTTCGGTTCCAACACACAAACGACCTATATTTCCGGTATTATTTGGGATTTCGGGGGCAACTAAAACTATATTTAACATTATTCAAATTGTTAGATTATTAGACAAATTAGACTTGGAGATTTTCCAATTCCAAAACTTCTCCTGCTTGTAAATTATTTAAATGAATATTCCCAATGCGAACTCGAACCAATCGTAAAGTAGGAAAACCAACTGCCGAAGTCATTTTTCGCACTTGCCGAAACTTACCTTCGTTAATGGTTATTGACAACCAAGAAGTTGGTCCGTGACGTTCGTCCCGAATTTTCTTAGCACGTTGAGGAAAATTAGGGATTTCATTTACAATGTGTGCTTCACATTCTTTGGTAAGGTATTTTTTTCCATCAAAGCCAATTAGAACTCCCTTTTTCAATTCGGTTATGGCTTCTGCTGTTACAACCCCGTCCACTTGAACATAGTATTCTTTTTCCACTTTTTTACTGCGCACCATTTCGCTCATTTTACCATCGGTGGTAAGCAAAAGTAAACCTTCCGAATCTTCGTCTAATCGACCAATTGCCATAGTGTTCTCGGGAAAATCATGCAATTCTCCGAGTAACTTTTTTGGGCGCTTGAGTTCGTAAATAAATTGCGATAAATAGCCGTAAGGTTTGTAAATTATAAAATGGTGGTGCATTGTTTTTAGGATTAATCAATAGGATTTTGACGATTATCCCAAAAATAGAGTAAGTAAATTGTTGCGTTATTTATCTCATAAAACAAAGAACACTGTTTGTTTATTGTTGCTTTTCTAACATTATAGAATTTCGAACTAGATTTGAAGAGGAATGGAAATTTTTCAATCATACCAACAATGGAATTTACTTTTAAAACAAATTTTAATGCTGCTTTTTTACCAAATTGGGCTTCAATAGAATCCGTAATAACTTCAAAAGTTATGTCTGCTTTTGTAGTCCAAAAAACCTCCATTACTGGTATTTTGCTAAATATTTTTTCATAACCTCATCATGGGATAAAAATTCACCACTGGTAATTTGGTTTCTACTTTCGGTAATTCCTTTTATTACATGTTCTGGTAAATCATCCGAAAAATCAACTTCTTCATTGAAAGAAATTTTAGCTTTAATAGAATTAGCTATTTCCAAAAACATGTTTCGGTATTGTTCGTCAGCCTCAATAACTATCTTCATAACCTTTATTTTTACAAATATAATTATTTTTTTTCTTCCATTTATTACTTCTTTAGTATATTTACATACTTATTCCCCTCAAAAAATGACAGCAGTTTTACCAATTTTAGTAGTATTTATTATCGCCTTAGCCATTGGGATTTTCCTTGGTAAATTACTATTTACCGCCAATTCTAAATCGGAAAAAGCAACTTTGGAAGAAAAAAATAACGGCTTGCTTTCGCAAATACATCAAATGAAAGAGCAGGTTCTAATGGATCGTACTGATTTTGAAAAACAATTAGTAGTATCCAATTTAGAAAAAGAAACTATCCGTTCCGAAAAAGAAGCCTTAGCCATTCAATTATCTAAAAAAGAAACCGATTTTGAAAATCTTTGGGAACGCAATAAAGAACAAAAACAAGAAGTGGAGCAACTTCAAGAAAAATTTACTAAAGAATTTGAGAATTTAGCCAATAAGATTTTGGAAGAAAAAACTTCTAAATTTACAGAGCAAAACAAAGAAAATTTAAAAACTATTTTATCGCCTTTGCAAGATAAAATTCAACTTTTTGAAAAGAAAGTCGAAGATACACACAAAGAAAGCATTGATTATCATGCCGCTTTGCGCCAGCAAATACTAGGCTTGCGGGAAATGAACGAGCAAATGAGTAAAGAAACCCTTAATTTAACTAAAGCATTAAAAGGGGACAGCAAAATGCAAGGAAATTGGGGCGAACTTATTTTGGAACGGGTATTAGAAAAATCGGGCTTGGAAAAAGACCGCGAATATTTTGTACAACAAAGTTTTGTTACCGAAGATGGCAACCGCGTTTTTCCCGATGTGGTGATTAATTTACCTGACGGCAAGAAAATGATAGTCGATTCGAAAGTGACTTTAACGGCTTATGAACGCTACATAAATGAGGAAGACGATACTTTAAAATCGCAACATCTAAAAGACCATGTTATTGCAATCAATCGGCATGTGGAGCAATTAGGTAACAAAAATTACCACGATTTATATCAAATGGAAAGCCCCGATTTTGTATTGCTGTTTATCCCAATTGAGTCGGCATTTGCTTTNGCATTAAACGAAGATACCACTTTNTACAACAAGGCTTTTGAGAAAAATATTGTAATTGTTACNCCCTCTACCCTATTGGCTACGCTGCGAACTATTGACAGCATGTGGACCAACCAAAAACAACAAGAAAATGCTTTAGAAATTGCGCGACAAGCAGGAGCTTTGTATGATAAGTTTGAAGGTTTTGTTACCGATTTGGTAAAAATTGGCAAGAAAATGGACGAAGCCAAAATAGAATACCAAGGAGCTATGAACAAGTTAGTGGATGGTAAAGGAAACTTGGTTACCAGTGTAGAAAAATTAAAAAAAATGGGAGCTAAAGCTAAAAAATCGCTTCCAGAAAACATTTTAAACCGAGCAACTATCTCGGATAATTTAGTAACTAACTCGGAAGAAATTTCTGATTAAAATAAGTTCATTATGGTACGTAAATTTATTCTTTATCTAATTTTAGCGGTAGCTATTATGGTTACCGCTTACTTTTCATTTGTTTATTATGCAACTTATAGCGAAGGAGTTCGCTCAGGGCAAGTGATTAAATTTAGCCACAAAGGAATAGTTTTCAAAACTTGGGAAGGGGAAATTAGTCAAGGTATTTCGGGTGCGCAAGTTTTTTCTTTTTCCGTATTAGACAAAGATGAAAAAGTAATTGCCGACTTAAAAGAGCTAGAAGGGCAATATGTAAAACTAACTTACAAAGAACGCTACCGGACCTTTTCGTGGTGGGGAGACTCCAAATATTTTGTTACAGAAGTTAAAAAAGATAAATCGCCTTTCAATAAATAATTTATGAGCACCTACAAATCTGTAAAATCCTCTAGAATTACCATTTCGCAATTAATGTTACCTTCCCATACCAACTTTAGTGGTAAAATTCACGGAGGGTATATCCTATCTTTATTAGATCAAATTGCCTTTGCTTGCGCCTCTAAATATTCTGGAAATTATTGCGTCACGGCTTCTGTAGATACGGTTAATTTTTTGAACCCTATTGAAGTAGGCGAATTAGTTACCCTAAAAGCTAGTGTGAATTATGTAGGAAATAGCTCGATGATAGTTGGAATTCGAGTGGAAGCCGAGAACATACAAACCGGAAAACTAAAGCATTGCAACTCGAGTTATTTTACCATGGTTGCTAAGAAAGAAAATGGATTAAACACAAAAGTACCAGGATTATTATTATCTAATGATACGGAATTAAGACGTTTTTACAACTGTGTAAAACAAATTGCAATTAAAAAAGATTTGGCATTCCATGAGGAAATATTTGATTATAAATCCGAAAAAGCCATTAATGAGTTACATAATTACAATGTGAAATTAGAATTGAATCCTTAGTTTAACTAGCAATTAATCATAAATATTGGTAGTTTGTCGAAAAAAACCTTCATTCGTTACAATTATGTATATTTTTCGTATATTTGAAAGAACAAATCCAAAATTATGAAAAAAAAATATACCTTTTCTATAGTAGTACTACTTTTGGTTACATTTATTTTTTCTTGTTCCAAAACAAATGAAGAGGAATATATTACATTATCTGAAGTATCTGTAAACTTAGCAACGGTTCCCTATGCTAAATTATCCGAATATAATTTTTTTAAAGGACTCATTAAAGAACAAAATCCAAATTTTGATGTAGTTCCTTATCAACCTGCAAGTGCTTTATTTTCAGATTATGCCCATAAAAAACGTTTTATTTGGCTCCCAAAAAACACACAAGCAACCTATAATGGAGATGACAATGTATTTGAATTTCCAGTGGGAGCAGCAATAATAAAAACGTTTTACTATGATCATGTATTACCCAGTAATACATCCAAAATGGTTGAAACTAGATTGTTAATACGAAAATCTACTGGATGGCAGGCTTATACCTATGTCTGGAATGAGGAACAAACGGATGCGCTACTTGAAACCACAGGAAATGGTCTGCACAAACCTATCAATTGGATTGATGAAAATGGGGTGAATAAAACTGTTAATTATTGGGTGCCTTCTCAAACGGAATGTATTACGTGTCATAAAATAAATCCGAATCAAACTGGAGAAATAACCATTCCGATTGGACCAAAACCTCAAAATTTAAACACTAATTTCAATTATACAACTGGTATTGAAAATCAAATTACCAAATGGAAAAGCCTAGGCATTCTTGGCACGGATGTTCCGGCAACTTCCACAATTCATTCTACTGTAGATTGGAGTGACACTAGTAAATCATTAGAATTAAGAGCACGATCCTACATTGACATTAACTGTGCACATTGCCATCGAGAAGGCGGTCATTGTGCCTATGTTGCACAACGATTTAATTTTAGCAATACCAACTTAAATACTTTTGGAGTGTGCTTGGTTCCTTTATTTACAATTCCAAATGGACCCTTTATTATCAATGGCGGGAATGCAAATTATTCCAATATGATTATTCGAATGAGTTCGACGCAAAGCGATGTCATGATGCCTTATATTGGGAGAACTCTAATTCATCAGGAAGGCGTTCAATTAATGAAAGATTGGATCAATACCTTACCGGCAAATTGCCATTAATAAAAACTATACGAATATGAAAAAAATTACTTTATTTTTTATTTTAACTTTCGGAATTCAATGGGCTGCCGCACAAAATACCTGCGCTTCTGCATTACCAGTAGTTCCCGGAATGACAACTGTTGGAACTATAGATGGAACGGATATTCCAACACCTAATTGCATGACTGGTAATGCAACTACACCACTTGCAGAGTGGTACACCTATACGCCTACTCAGAACTACACTATTACTATCACTTCCGATTTAACAATAAATACTGGATTAGACACTCGAATTCATGTTTATACTGGGACTTGNGGAAACTTGGTTTGTTACGCTTCCGATGACGATACAGGAAGTATTGGAACTGGATTTTTATCCATAGTAACTTTTAATGCTTTGGCCAATACTACTTACTATCTAGCTTGGGATAATCGTTGGAACACTAGTGGTTTCACTTTTCAATTAACTGAAAATCCAATTGTTGCACCTGCAATTTCTTTTACAACACAGACTATTTCTACCACTTCAACTATTTGTAGTGTAGTGGATATGAACAACGATTATTTAGACGATATAGTTACGGTGGAAACTAATCAAATGACGGTACAAAAACAATTATCCTCAGGTGGTTTTACTCCGGTTGCCTATCCTCTACCTGCACTTACTACTACACCTGGTTGGAGTATTTCAGCAGGAGATTTCAACAAAGATGGCTATAATGATTTGGTTTTTGGTAATAGCACTCGCTTAACTGTAATAAAATCTAATACTGGTGGAAATAGCTATACAGAGGTTCCGTATCCGCAAAGTATTTTCACCCAAAGAACTAATTTTATAGACATCAATAACGATGGAAATCTAGATTTATGGGCTTGCCATGATACTGCGCAGAATCACTCTTATAAAAATGATGGTACTGGAAATTTACTATTTGACACCACCCTAATGCCAACCCTAGCTGTTGGTGGAAACTACCAATCGCAATGGACCGACTACGACAATGACGGAGATATCGATTTATATATTGCAAAATGCCGTGCAAGTGCCGCTGTAGGAGATCCGCAACGTATCAATCTTTTGTATAAGAACAATGGCAATGGAACTTTTACCGAATCGGGCGCTGCTGCAGGAGTAAATGACGGAGCACAATCGTGGTCCTCGGCTATTGAAGACTACGATAACGATGGTTTTATGGATATTTTATTATCTAATATTTCGGATACCAATAAATTATTTAGAAACAATGGAGACGGTACCTTTACCGACATTTTTGCAACCACTGGCATAGCTTCTCAAGTAGGATCTTGGGAGCTCCAAGCAGTAGATTTCAACAATGACGGATGGATGGATTTTTTATGGCAAAATAATAAAGAATTATACCTTAATAATGGTAACCTAACTTTTACTGGCTACGATGTTGCCTTTGGAAAAGGTGGCATAGGTGACTTAAATAACGATGGGTTTTTAGATGTTCAATATGCTAATCAGATTTATTATAACGTACCAAATGCCAATAATTGGATAAAAATTAATCTTAAAGGTATTGGAAGTAATAGTAACGGAATTGGCGCTAGAGTAGAAATTTATGGTGCTTTCGGAAAACAAATAAGAGAAATAAAAAGTGGAAATGGTTTTGCACAACAAAGCACATTAAATGCCCATTTTGGAATAGGCACTGCAACAGCAATTACAAAAATTATTGTGCGTTGGCCTTCCGGCTTGGTTGATACATTATTCAATCCAAATATAAATCAAGCAACTCTAATTGTTGAAGGCGCAACACTTGCAGTTGAAAATTTCACAAATTCTAATTTTAGTATTTACCCAATTCCGGCTAAAACTATTTTAAATATTAAAACTAATGAAAATATAAAACTGAAACTTGCCCAAGTATACGATTTAAATGGAAAGTTAGTATTAGAAACCATGTTAACCTCTACTACTATTACTATTGAAGCGTTGAGTAAAGGAACCTATATCTTGCTATTAAGAGATGCAAACGATAGAGATTATTCTCAAAAATTCATAAAAGAATAATTTTTTAATCTTTTTAATAAAAAACGTCCAGATTTTTTGGGCGTTTTTTTTATGGCTATTTANAAAGTAATAAGCCATAAAATCATTCTATTTTATTCCAAAATTCTACCCGAAAAACAAGTAAATTCACTACTTTTGACNCAAATTATAGCCCCTAATGTACAAGTCGAAAGAAAATTTTGAAATTCAAAAAAAACTAACTGTAATAATTGTTTTTTTATTTTTAATCAAATTAATTGCATGGTACTATACTAATTCGGTGGCTATATTAACGGATACTTTAGAGTATACCATCAATGTAATTAGTGGATTTATAGGGCTGTATAGCCTCTATCTTTCGGCCAAACCAAAAGACAAAAATCATCCCTACGGACACGGAAAAGTCGAATTCTTATCGGCAACAATAGAAGGAACTTTAATGATAGTTTCCAGTTTTGTAATACTATACGAAGCCATCAATAATTTAAAACATCCGCACGAGTTAAAACAATTGGATTACGGAATTTACCTAGTTGGTTTAACAGGAATTATCAATTATGCTGTAGGTTATTTTTCGATAAAAAANGGAAAAAAAAATAACTCCTTAGCCCTTATTGCTACCGGAAGACATATGCAGTCGGACACCTATGCAAGTTTAGGAATTGTAATTGGATTAATATTAATTTATTTTACTCATTTTACCTGGATAGATAGTGTAGTTGCCTTTATTTTTGCACTAATAATTATTGTCTCAGGTTATAAAATTTTGCGTACTTCTATTGCAGGGATTATGGATGAAGCCGACGATGAATTATTAGAAAAAATGGTAGGCTATTGCCAAGCCAAACGTCGGGAAAATTGGATTGATTTACATAATTTACGATTTATAAAATATGGCGGAACATTGCATTTAGANTGTCATTTAACCATTCCGTGGTATTTTAATATTCATGAAGGACATTTGGAAGTAGATGAATTGGAGAAAATTGTAAAAAACAACTTTGGCGATAGTGTGGAACTAATGGTACATACTGATGGTTGCTTGGATTTTTCATGTAAAATTTGCAGCAAAAAAGAATGCCCAATGCGAAAACATGAGTTTGTAAAATCCATAGAGTGGACCATTGAAAACATTTCGTTAGACAACAAACACCGAATAGAGAAATAGTTATTTAATTTTATTATATTTGATAGAGAAATCAATTCTATTTTTAGATTATGGAAACCAAAAAAGATCTTAAACTTGCAGTATTAATTGATGCCGACAACGTTCCTTATGCCAATGTAAAAGAAATGTTTGAAGAAATTGCAAAATATGGCACACCAACTTTCAAGCGTATTTATGCCGATTGGACCAAGCCAACAGTTTCGGGATGGAAAAATGTGCTTTTAGAAAACGCCATCACTCCTATCCAGCAATACAGTTATTCTACCGGAAAAAACGCCAGTGATAGCGCTTTGATTATTGATGCAATGGATATTTTATATACGGGTAAAGTAGATGGTTTTTGTATTGTTTCTAGTGATTCTGATTTTACCCGATTGGCAACACGTCTTCGAGAAGCAGGCATGAAAGTAATTGGTATTGGCGAAAAGAAAACCCTAACCCCATTCATAACTGCTTGTGATAAATTTATTTACATAGAAATCCTTAAAAAACCCGATTTAGAACTTCCATCGGATACCAAAAATAAAAGACCTACTAAAAATACTAAAACGCAAGTTAATAATGCAATAAGTAAAATTGATCCAAAAATAATAAAACTTTTTGCCGATAGTATTGACGATTTAGAAGACGAAAATGGCTGGGCATTTCTTGGAGAATTAGGCAATTTAATGCTAAAAAAGAAACCCGACTTTGACCCTAGAAATTATGGCTTTCCTAAGATGTTGGCGCTTATTAAAAGCATGAATCAATTTGTTATTGACGAACGCGAAAGCGGAAAAAACAACATCAAACATATTTATGTAAAAAGAAAATAATTTCATTTTACTTATCTTAATCAAAATTAAGGTTAACGACTTATGCTTATAAAAAAATCTTAAGTCTATTTCTAAAAAATAATATCTTAATTAAAACCCATTTATTGCTGTAGCCCTTTTTATAAGACTACCTTACAAAAAAATGGCTATTGAGAATAAAGTGTTACAGGTAGAAAAACTGTTTGATCAACTGGCTATTGAAATTTCTACATTTCAATCTAAGTCTAATTTACATTGTCTTAGCGGTTGTGGTAAATGCTGTAACAATCCCAACATTGAAGCCTCTCCTTTAGAATTTTTGCCTTGGGCATTTTACTTATTTTTAAACGGTCAAGCCGAAGCAATGCTTGATGAATTACATCAAAAAACCGACTCCAATTGCCAATTGTACCGACCGTTGACCCTACTGGAAACGAATAACGGAAGTTGCTCCAACTACAAATACAGAGGTTTAATTTGCCGTCTGTTTGGCTATGCTTCCAGNAGAGATAAATATGGCGAGCTAAGATTAGCTACTTGCAAAATAATTAAAGAAAGNCAACTACAGAACTTTCTTGAAACGGAAGAAGCCATTCGCAAAGGACTTTATGTGCCCATTTTTACNGATTATTACATGAAACTTTCCCAAATAGACTACCAATTGGGTACTAAAATGCTGCCCATTAACAAGGCTATTATTGTTGCAATAGAAGAAGTATTACAGTATTATGCCTACCGACCATTTCCTGGCGGATTGGAAAATATTGCTTGATATTTTCCGAAATTTTTCTTATTTTTAAGTAAATTTCGAAAATATGAATTGGAGCGCCAAACTTATTCGGTATAAAAAGGAGAGCCGCATTGCTGTATATTTTGATAAAAATATTGAATATGTAGCTAGAATAAAAAAACTGGAAGGCTCAAGATGGAGTTCCAATCTTGGCGTGTGGCATTTGCCCGATACCGAAGCCTATCGATTGCAGTTTCAACTTCCTCTAGCATCCCAATTTCTGCCAAGTCTGGAAGGTCAAAAGGCAATAATGCAATTTCAGCAGTGGTTGCGATCAAAACGATATAGTGAAAACACCATTTCGACCTATAGCGATGCATTAAAATCTTTTTTGGTTTTTTACAGAGAAAAATCGATCGAATTCATTTCTAATGAAGATGTGATTATTTACAATAACAATCATATTTTGAAAAACAATTTTTCAGAATCTTATCAAAATCAAATTGTAAATGCGCTTAAACTATTTTTTACCACAATTAAAGAAACCAAAATAGAACTCGAAAAAATCCATCGTCCTAAACGTGCTAAGGTTTTGCCCAACGTTTTGAGTAAAGAGGAAGTAAAGGCCATTTTAGAATCGCATAGCAATTTAAAACACAAAACTATGCTGAGTTTAATCTATAGTTGTGGCTTACGTTGTGGTGAATTATTGGCTTTAAAGCCAGCCCAAATTGATTCTAAACGAAACATTATATTGCTTAAAAACTCCAAAGGAAAGAAAGATAGAATTGTACCTTTGAGTGGTAAAATTTTAGAGATGCTAAGAGAATATTATAAATTGTACAAGCCAACGACCTATTTATTTGAAGGGCAAAGACCAGGAAATCCTTATGATGCCAGAAGCTTACAGCAAGTATTGAAACAAGCTTTGGATAAAGCAAAAATAACTAAACCTGCTACATTACATTGGTTACGCCATAGCTACGCTACCCATTTATTGGAAAGTGGCACCGACTTAAGATACATTCAAGAATTATTAGGACACAGCAGTAGCAAGACTACTGAAATTTACACCCATGTAAGTACCAAGAGCATCCAACAAATAAAAAGTCCGTTTGATGATTTGTAATTAATTTTAATTACATTTGAAAAACAAAGCGAGACAAACATTCGCCTATACATCTAAAAATGGGTAGATTAGCGAATGTTTGTAGCGCATATATACAAGTT
>JGI25913J50563_1000201_pt1 | contig 11469 bp, 14 predicted proteins | sample LauGreSp1BDMLBSN_2_FD_50563 | JGI IMG/M metagenome (IMG submission 50563)
AACACAACCAAATACTTTTACAATTACTACCGGACACCAATTAAATTTATTTAGTGGACCCTTGTATTTTTTATACAAAATCATTTCTACCATCAATCTAGCTTCTGAACTAAAAGCGAAATATCCTCAATCGAATTTTGTTCCTGTTTATTGGATGGCTACGGAAGATCATGATTTTGAAGAAATCAATTATTTCAATTTCAAAGGAAAAAAATTTCGTTGGAACAAAGACAGTTCAGGACCTGTTGGCCGTTTGTCTACTGAAGGATTAGATGCTGTTTCTGAAGTCTTTGCTTTAGAATTAGGTTCAAGCACCAATGCTCAAAAAATTAAAGAGCTCTTTCAAAAATCGTATTTGGAGCATTCTAATTTGGCCGATGCCACACGCTTTTTAGCCAATGCACTTTTTAGTCATTATGGTTTAGTCATACTAGACGGAGATTCCGTTAAACTAAAGCGCACTTTAATTCCNTATATTAAAGAGGAATTAACACATCAAACTTCGTACAAAGAAGTGAGTGCAACAATTGAAAAATTAAACGACTATTCNGTTCAGGTTAATCCTCGTGAAATCAATTTATTTTACATCGAAAATGATTTGCGTGAACGAATCATTCTAGAAAATGAAAGATATAAAGTCAATCATACTGATTTATCTTTTTCAAAAGAAGAGTTATTGCAATTAGTAGAAACGCATCCTGAAAAATTTAGTCCCAATGTAATTCTACGTCCATTGTACCAAGAAGTCGTATTGCCCAATTTATGTTANATNGGTGGAGCGGGAGAAATTGCTTATTGGTTAGAGCTCCGGTCTTTTTTCAATGCTGCAATGGTTAGTTTTCCAATACTGTTGGTTCGCAACTCAGTTGTTTTGGCAACTGAAAAACAAATCAAAAAAGCAGACGCACTTCAACTTTCTTGGACTGATTTGTTCAACAAACAAAAGGATTTGGTCAATCAAAAAACAAAAGCACTTTCCGAAATTAATTTGGATTTATCGGATGTAAAAGAGCAGTTAAAAAAACAATTCGAGGAATTATACAAGATTGCAAATAAAACCGATTCTTCCTTCATTGGCGCACTAAAAGCCCAAGAAATCAAACAGATTAAAGGAATTGAACACTTAGAAAAACGTTTACTCAAGGCGCAAAAACGAAAATTAGTCGACGTTTTAGAACGCATGATTCAATTGCAAAATGAATTATTCCCCAATCAAAGTCTTCAAGAACGTCAAAACAATTTCTCTGAATTCTATTTGGAAAATGGTGATGATTTGATTCCAACTTTAATCAAAAAGTTGCGACCATTGGAACAGTATTTTGAAGTAGTAATTGTTTAATTAAATTTACAATTAATCAACATTTCGTATGTTTTGTTATATAAATAACAAATAAAGCAGTATTTTTGGAATCCAAAATAATTTTTACACAAAAAAATGGCAACAAACAGAACTTTTACCATGATCAAACCTGATGCGGTTAAAAATGGTCATATCGGAAACATTTTAGCAATGATTACTAATGCAGGATTTAAAATTGTTTCTTTAAAACTTACGCAATTAACCGTTGCTGATGCACAAGCATTTTATGCCGTACACAGTGCTCGTCCTTTTTACGGAGAATTAGTTGAATTCATGTCAAGCGGACCAATTGTTGCTGCCATCTTGGAAAAAGAAAATGCAGTAAACGATTTTAGAACTTTGATTGGCGCTACCAATCCAGCTGAAGCTGCAGAAGGAACTATTCGTAAATTATACGCTACTTCAATGGGAGAAAATGCAGTTCACGGATCTGATTCTGATGAAAATGCTTCAATCGAAGGAGCTTTTCATTTTTCAGGAAGAGAGCAATTTTAATTTAGATCTCAAGATTTATAGAAGANTANATCNTCTTAGATTTTATAAAAAGAAAACCCATTTCGATTGAAATGGGTTTTCTTTTTATATCTAACTATCTAAAAAAATCTAACTATTTATATAATCTATCGCAAAACTACCTCTTTAATTACCTCTCGTTGCAATTCTTCGTTAATCATGGCTATAATTTTGGATTTACCATGACTCAATTCTTCTCTTAATACTGAAGAAGACAATTCTACATACAAAGTACTCCCACGCAGAGCTACGTTTTTAGTATAGCTATTCACACCATTTCCCATTAGATTTTGCCAGGCCTCTTTCACATCAATTTGATCCATGCCAGGCTGCAATTTATTCGCTTGAATAATTTGCTTTAAAACATCGCCAACAGTACTTTGATTACTTTGTCTTTTTGCCATCACCCAAAATATTTATAGCCGTTGCTTTCTTGTAATGATATTCTTTTTTTTGCGCATTCAAGACCACTAATTCTTCAGCCGATAAAGCAATAATTTCTTCTGTGTATTTCATATAAGGGGTAGCATAATCCAAATAAGCTTTGTCCTCTTGAAAACGAATACTTACTTTTTCAAAAGAATCATCGACTAAAAAAGTACCGTCTAATTGAGGTGCTACTTTTTTTCTAATTCCTTGATTATTGGAGCTGATTTGGAAATAATCATAATTCTGATTGGCCGCATATTCTTTCTCATCGCCATCATCAAAAACTACTTTTTCAATTTCCCAATACCCATTGATTTTAGGAATATCTGTAGATTGTATTTTTTGTTTACAGCTAACGAAAACTAAGGAAATGAATAATACTTTAAACAACTGTTTCATATGATTATTTTTTTGAAGCAATTCGCTTATATAGACCCAGGAAGAAAAAAACCACACCTATCATTAAGCATAAATAATAAATCGGAATACTTTGTTCCCGAATCACATTTGCCAAAACGAATGAAATTATACTTATAAAATAAAAAGTTATTGGACTTAGTTTACCAAAAGAACTCATACCAGATTATTTAAAGAAACTATCTACAAACTCGAATTTATTAAACACCTGTAAATCTTCAATACCTTCTCCTACTCCAATATATTTGACTGGAATTTGAAATTGGTCCGAGATTCCAATAACCACACCACCTTTGGCAGTTCCATCTAATTTAGTTACAGCTAAAGAAGTAACTTCTGTCGCAGCTGTAAATTGCTTGGCTTGTTCAAAAGCATTCTGACCAGTAGAACCATCTAAGACTAATAAAACATCATGAGGTGCGTCGCCTACTACTTTTTGCATCACACGTTTTACTTTAGTCAATTCGTTCATTAAATTCACTTTGTTGTGCAAACGACCTGCAGTATCAATAATTACAATATCGGCATCATGAGCCACTGCAGATTGTAAGGTATCAAATGCTACCGAAGCAGGATCACTTCCCATATTTTGTCTTACGATGGGAACTCCTACTCGATCGGCCCATATTTGCAATTGATCAATAGCAGCTGCGCGAAAAGTATCCGCTGCACCTAAGACTACTTTATGACCTGCTTTCTTGAATTGGTAGGCTAATTTTCCTATAGTTGTAGTTTTCCCAACTCCATTCACACCCACAACCATCAAAACGTAAGGTTTCGTTTGTGTTGGTGCAACAAATTCTGTAGCTTCCCCTGAATTAGTTTCAGATAGCAAGGCTGCAATTTCTTCGCGAAGAATTTGGTTCAATTCGCTAATCCCTAAATATTTGTCTGAAGCGACACGCGCTTCTATACGTTGAATTACTTTTAGCGTAGTATTTACACCCACATCAGAAGAAATAAGAATATCTTCTAAATTATCTAAAACTTCGTCATCGACTTTTGATTTTCCAGCAACCGCTTTGGATAACTTGGAAAAAAAAGTGGTTTTTGACTTTTCGAGACCTTTGTCTAAGGATTGTTTCTCCTGTTCGTTAAGACTTTCATCTTTTTTATCAGAAGAAAATATTCTTTTGAAAAAACTCATATTGCAATAGTATTATATATGAATGATTTAGGATCAGAAAACAGATTGTATTTTCTAATGGTAAATATAGAAAATAAAAAAGCTACTTCCGACTGAAAGTAGCTTTTCTATATACTGTAAAAGTAAATTATTTCTTTTTCAAGAATTCATCAACTGCTTCAGGAGCCATAATAGATTCAACGAATGTATATGCACCAGTTTTTGGAGACTTCACCATTTTGATGGCTTTTGATAATCTCTTAGAAGCGGTTTGTAACGATGCTACGGTTTTCTTTGCCATGATTCAATGTTATTTGAAATAAATACAATCTAGATGTGAACATCTGAGACCGAATCTCATTTCTAATTATTATTTAATTTCTTTGTGAACGGTTACTCTTTTCAAGATTGGATTAAATTTTTTAATCTCTAATCTATCTGGAGTATTTTTTTTGTTCTTAGTTGTAATATATCTTGAAGTACCTGCAACACCTGTTGTTTTGTGCTCAGTACATTCTAAAATCACTTGGATTCTGTTACCTTTCTTTGCCATCTTGCTATCTATTTATTTAGGAAACGATTATTTAATAAATCCTTGAGCTTGTGCTTTTTTCAAAACAGCAGCGATTCCATTTTTATTAATTGTTTTTACTGTAGATGCAGCTACTCTAAGAGTAATCCATCTATCTTCTTCTGGAAGATAAAAACGCTTTTTAACTAAGTTCACAGAAAATTTTCTCTTAGTTTTGTTCATAGCGTGAGAAACGTTATTTCCTACCATCGCTCTTTTACCTGTAAGGTCACAAACTCTTGACATTATTCTTTATCTTTTATCGTTATTCAAAATCAGGGTGCAAAGAAAAGAAAAATAAACGGATCAAACAAAAAAATTAAAGCACATTTTTTAAAATTTCTTTCTGCAGTAGTTCCAAACTCTTAATTACAGCTCTATCTATCACTTTTTCACGGGGTTGACCAAAATTAAATTCTTCAACAATTACTCCATTTGGCGTAGCCAAAGCAATACAAACCGTTCCTAATTCTGCATCGGCATCGCCTTTTGTTGGACCAGCATTTCCAGTAGTGGCAATTGCATAATCCGTTTGCATTATTTTTTGCACACTCAAAGCCATAGCCGAAGCCACTTCTTTACTCACTACCGAATGTTGAGCGATCAAGTCCATAGAGATTCCTAGGACATTCATCTTTACTTCAGTAGCATAACACACTACACTTCCCTTAAAATAAGTAGAGGCTCCTGGAACGGAAGCGAATAGTTGCGCTATTTTTCCACCAGTACAACTTTCTGCTGTTGCCACCGTTAGTTGTTTTTCTTTTAAAATTCGTCCAAGAACTACTTCAATAGTATCTTCCTCTTCAAATCCTACAATAATATCATGAATTATCGCATCCAACGATTTTACGTTATCAGCAATAGTATCTTCTAACTGTTGCTTATTGGTTCCTCTAGCCGTCAAGCGCAATCGTACACGACCTGGACTTGGCAAATAAGCCAACTTGATACATTCAGGCAATTGGTTTTCCCAATCTTCGATTCGTTCTGCAACATGACTTTCGCCTTGACCATAGGTTAAAATCGTTTTGTGAATTATATAGGGACGTTGGTATTCCTGAACTAATTTTGGAATGACTTGATTTTCGATCAAATACTTCATCTCATAAGGAACCCCTGGCAAGGAAATAAACACTGTATTCTCCTTTTTAATCCACATACCTGGCGCGGTTCCTACTTGATTATGAAGCACCGTAGATTGCGATGGAACCAACGCTTGATCCTTATTAATTTGAGAAGCCTCTCTACCCAATGCACGTTCAATCAATTCAATCACGTGGTTTTCGACATCAGTATTGCGAACTAAAGTATCTTCAAAATACTCGCATAAAGTATGCTTGGTAATATCGTCTTTTGTAGGCCCTAAACCTCCAGTGATAATGACCACTTCTACTTTGTTTTGCAACAAAGAAAAGGTATCTAAAATATGTTGCTTATTGTCTGAAATGGAAAGCATTTCGTAGGTTTCAATTCCGATTTTATCCAATGACTTGGCTATAAACCCCGAATTTGTATCAACAATCTGACCGATTAAAATCTCATCTCCAATGGTAACTATAGCTGCTTTCATTAACGAATTGGTTTACAAATTAAAGTCTTTCTTAATCTCTTTTATAGCTTCTTTAACTTGGGATTTTACGCTCTTATACGTTTCCTTGATGTTCTTGGTTTTCCCTTCGGCTTTAGCCCAAGCTTCAATCAATACCAATTCTTCAAATGCGACATGCATTCCCATCAAATCTAGAGTTGGTTTAATTTTATGCGCAAAAGCATAGACTTCTTTGTACGATTCCGATTTGATGCCCAATTTTATTTCCAATAAATCTTTTGGTACTTCATTGACAAACAAAGTAACTATTTGATTTACAAACTCCGAATCATTTTCTGAAAGCGCGTACACTTTCGAAAGGTTGTAGTGTAGTGCCATTATTTTACTTGAATTCTAAATAATTGTTGTCCTTCTAAATAGCCTTCCAAAACATCGTTGGGCGCTACCGAAGCAACTCCTTCAGGGGTTCCAGTAAAAATAATATCGCCAATTTTCAATGTAAAAAACTGAGACACATAAGCTACCAATTCGTCTATTTTCCATAGCATCAAACTGGAATTTCCTTTTTGAGCCACTGCTCCATTTTTGAGCAATTCAAAATTAACATCGTCTAAAGACGCAAATTGTTCTTTGGAAACAAATTCGCCAATTACAGCTGAACCGTCAAACGCTTTTGCTTTTTCCCAAGGCAATCCTTTTGATTTCAATTGGTCTTGCAAATCACGTGCGGTAAAGTCAATTCCAACACTAATTTCATCATAGTATTTATGCGCAAATTTCGGTTCGATATACTTCCCAACTTTATTGATTTTGACAATCAATTCAATTTCGTGATGTACCTCATTAGAAAATTCTGGAAGTACAAAAGGATGTTGTTTCAACAGTACTGCCGAATCGGGTTTCATAAAAACTACTGGCTCCGTAGGGCGTTCGTTTTGTAATTCGGCTATATGATTGGTGTAATTTCTACCGATGCAAATTATTTTCATGTCCTTAAAGTAATTTACTTTATTTAGTATTTAATTTTCTCAATTTAATTGCAGTCAATACTTTTTTGGTATACAATGGAAAATCGGCATTTTGAATCCAACTGAAATAACCCGGCTCGGTTTCCAATACCTTTTCCACTTTAGCGCCTTTGTGTTTTCCAAAAGTAAATATTTCTTCTCCGTCTTTATCAAAAGCGATCATACCTGCAAAATCAGCAATCTTTTTTCGAGTGGTGAATTCAGCAAGCGACTTCATATCGTTTTCCAATTCAGGATATCGATCCAATTGTGCTTTTAAAATTTCATAGGTTGCCATGGTATCAGCTTCAGCAGAATGAGCATTTTCCAATTTTTTTCCACAATAAAATTTAAGTGCCGCACTCAACGTACGCTCTTCCATTTTATGAAAAACCGTTTGCACATCAACCGAAACTCGGTTTTTCATATCAAAGTCAACTCCTGCTCGCAACATCTCTTCGGCTAATAATCTTCGGCTAATAAGGGAATATCAAAACGATCTGAATTGTAGCCCGCTAAATCGCTATCTTTAATCATGTTTTGAATTTGGCTTGCCAATTGCGAAAAAGTAGGCTCATTCGCCACTTTTGCATCATCGATACCGTGAACGGCTGTTGTTTGTGGCGGAATTGGAATCGTTGGATTCACTAACCAAGTTTTACTTTCTTTATTCCCATTAGGAAAGACTTTGAAAATTGAAATTTCTACAATTCGATCTTTTCCAATATCGATTCCTGTAGTTTCTANGTCGAAAAAGCAAATTGGTCTACTGAGTTTAAGTTCCATCTAATTNTTTTATAAGATCACAAATATAGAGATTTGTGCCGAATGTATTTTAAAAAAGAAANCCCTTTCAAAGTCAAGCTCTAAAAGGGGTTTTAGTTGTAATTATTGTAACTAAATATCCGTATTTATATCAAAAGCTTCTAAATAATCGGCAACGCGTTTGACAAACATTCCGCCCAAAGCGCCATCCACCACTCGGTGATCATAGCTGTGCGTTAAGAACATTTTTTGGCGAATGCCAATGAAATCTCCTTCTGGAGTTTCGATTACCGCAGGCACTTTNCGAATNGCNCCTAAAGCNAAAATTCCNACTTCAGGTTGGTTGATGATCGGGGTACCAAAGACACTACCAAAAGAACCAATNTTCGTTACTGTATACGTACCACCTTGAGTATCATCTGGTTTTAGTTTTCCGTTTTTTGCACGATTGCCTAAATCATTGACTGCTTTGGCCATGCCTACCAAATTCAATTGGTCTGCATTTTTAATCACAGGAACAATCAAATTACCATTAGGCAAAGCCGCAGCCATTCCTAAATTGATGTTCTTCTTTTTAATAATATAATTCCCATCTACCGAAATATTCATTCCAGGAAAATCCTTCAAGGCTTTTGCCACCGCTTGCATAAAGATGGGTGTAAAAGTCAACTTCTCTCCTTCTCTCTTTTCGAAAGCTGATTTTACTTTATCTCTCCATTTCACAATATTCGTCACATCAACCTCAATAAAGGATTGTACATGAGCCGATGTTTGCAAAGAAGCCGTCATATAACCCGAGATCAACTTGCGCATTCGGTCCATCTCCACGATTTCATCTTCGCCATTCACCGATACCGGTACCGCTTGTGTGCTNGGAATTACTGTTGGATTTGGAATAGTTGGATTGGATACAGGCGATTTATGTCTTCCAGCTACATAGGCCAAAATATCTTCTTTGGTTACACGACCTTCTTTNCCTGTTCCGGATATAGTTTCTAANTCGGCAATAGAAATNCCTTCTTCTTTAGCAATATTTTTAACTAATGGCGAAAGGAATTTTTCGGTTCCTTTAAAATCAACCACTGGGGCTACAATAGCTTGAGCCACTTCAACCGCTTTTTCGATTTCGGCAACTGCTTGTGGAATAATAACCTTTTCTGCGATTACAGTTGTTGGTTCAGAATCGGATTCGGTTTCAATAATAGCAATCGTTTGGCCAACTTGAACTAAATCGTCTTTGGCAAACAATTGTTCAACCAAAACACCCGAAACTTCACTAGGAACTTCGCTATCTACTTTATCTGTGGCGATTTCAAGCACAGCATCATCCGCTTCAATCTTGTCACCCACTTGTTTTAACCAATTGGTGATAGTTGCTTCGGCTACACTCTCTCCCATTTTTGGAAGTTTCAATTCAAATCTTGCCATAATCTTAACGTAAAAGGTGATTTTGATTTTCTGATTGCAAAATTAGGAAATATTTTTAGTTTAAGGTAAGATTAAATCAAATAAACCTACTTTTAAAAGTGTTCGTGTTTTGGCGAAAAACAAATCAAAAATCATTGTTTCACTTCAAAAGATTACTTTTGCAAAAAAATTACTCTTGTGAATTATTTATCAGTTGAAAATATATCCAAATCTTTTGGAGAACGCACCCTTTTTGAAAACATTTCTTTTGGTATCAACAAAGACCAAAAAATAGCTTTTATTGCCAAAAACGGTTCCGGAAAAACCTGTATTATGAAAATAATCAATGGCGAAGACGAACCAGATTCTGGACAAGTTGTATTGCGAAAAGAAATCAAAATGGCATTTTTGTCACAAGATCATAATTTGCAAGATGAACTGACTATCGAGGAAAGCATATTCGCATCGGATAATGAAACCCTCAAAGTAATTGAACAATACGAAAAAGCATTGGAACATCCAGAAGACGAGGAAGCGTACCAAAAAGCGTTCGACAAAATGGATCAATTGAATGCTTGGGATTTTGAAACCCAATACAAGCAAATTCTTTTCAAGTTGAAATTGGAAGATTTTAAATTGAAAGTAAAAAATCTATCGGGTGGCCAAAAAAAGCGTTTATCGTTAGCCATCATTTTAATCAATCGTCCCGACTTATTAATTTTAGATGAGCCAACCAACCATTTGGATTTAGAAATGATTGAATGGTTAGAAAGTTATTTTGCCAAAGAAAACATCACCTTATTTATGGTGACACACGACCGTTTCTTTTTGGAGCGTGTTTGTAACGAAATCATCGAATTAGACAACGGAAAATTATACCAATACAAAGGAAATTACTCCTATTATTTGGAGAAAAAAGAAGAGCGAATTGCCTCTGAAAACGCAAGTGTAGACAAAGCGCAAAACCTTTTTGTAAAAGAATTGGAATGGATGCGCCGTCAACCAAAAGCAAGAACAACCAAATCCAAATCCCGTCAAGATGATTTTTATGTCATCAAAGAAAAAGCGCAAAACCGACGTCGAGAAAACAAGGTGGAACTCGAGATCAATATGGAGCGCATGGGAAGCAAGATNATCGAATTGCATAAAATCTCNAAGAAATTCAAAGANCACGTCATTTTAGATAATTTTAGTTTTGATTTTCAACGTGGGGAACGCATCGGNATTATTGGTAAAAACGGTACAGGAAAATCAACTTTCCTGAATCTTTTGACAGGAACTTTGCCTTTGGATAGCGGAAAAGTAATTAAAGGAGACACGATTAAAATAGGATATTACACTCAAAGTGGTATCAATCCAAAACCGGGTCAGAAAGTTATTGATATTATAAAAGAATACGGAGAATACATTCCGCTTGCTAAAGGGAAAATCATTTCGGCCGGACAATTATTGGAACGTTTCCTGTTTGACCGAAAAAAGCAACACGATTATGTCGAAAAATTAAGTGGTGGCGAATTAAAGCGTTTGTATTTATGTACTGTTTTGATTCAAAATCCGAACTTTTTGATTTTGGATGAACCTACCAACGATTTGGATATTGTTACTTTAAATGTACTGGAAAGTTTTCTTTTAGATTATCCGGGTTGTTTATTGGTAGTTTCGCACGATAGGTATTTTATGGACAAAATTGTCGATCACTTATTTGTGTTTAGAGGTGATGGCGAAATAGAAGATTTTCCTGGCAACTATTCTGATTTTAGAGCTTATGAAGATAGTGCTGATGTTGCTCAAAAAGAAGAAAACAAAGCCGAGAAAAAAGATTGGAAACAAAATAATCCAACCGGTAATTTGAGCTTTAACGAACAAAAGGAATATCAAAAAATCGAGAAAGAAATCAAAGAACTAGAAATTCAAAAAGCTAACATCGAACAATTATTTTCGGATGGAAAAGTTGCCGATGAGGACATCGAGCAAAAAGCCAAAGAGTTGGAAGCAATCATTCAAAAAATTGAAGCCAAGGAAGAACGCTGGTTTGAACTTTCAGCTAAAATAGAGTAATTAGTAAAAAATGAACTTTCGCATTCAATCGTATTTACAATTTCTTTGGCACTCCAAAAACGAACATGGAGTCCACTCCCCTTTTGTATTTCTTTTGTTAACTCAAGGTTTGTACAATAAAAAAGTGCGTTTGACAGCTAATGCTTTATCAAATTCAAACAAATCGGTTTCCAAAAAACAGCAATTGCTTTATAAAATTGTTCGCTATTTTGAACCGAAATCCATTTTGACAATTGGCGCAAATGCTTCTGAAATTGAAGTCAT
>JGI25913J50563_1000203_pt1 | contig 11417 bp, 13 predicted proteins | sample LauGreSp1BDMLBSN_2_FD_50563 | JGI IMG/M metagenome (IMG submission 50563)
GACCAGTTTTCGACCGTGCTGTCGCTGTACCAGGCGTTGATGACGCTGAGGTGCTGCGCCTTGCTGCCAGCTTGGACCAAGGAAGCGAGCATCCACTGGCGCATGCCATCGTGCGCGCCGCTCGCGAACGAAATTTGTCATTAGAAAAGCCCGAGAATTTCGAGTCGGCATCAGGCATCGGTGTGCGTGGCCAAGTTGGAGGCCGGCACTTGGCATTGGGCAATACCGCATGGATGGATCAGCTTGGCGTGTCTGTTTTAGCCCTCGTACCGCAGGCAGAGTCGTTACGCGTAGAGGGTGCGAGCGTGATGCATTTGGCCATCGACGGACAGCTCATGGGTTTGTTAGCAGTCTCTGATCCGATCAAGGCCAGCACGCCTGAGGCACTGGCAATGCTCAAGGCCGCAGGACTGCGCATCGTCATGGCTACNGGGGATGGTCTGACCACAGCACGCTCCGTTGGCGCAAGACTTGGGATTGAGGAAGTACATGGCGAAGTCAAGCCTGCTGACAAACTTGCGCTAGTGGACAAGTTGCAAAAGCAAGGTTGCATCGTTGCAATGGCAGGCGATGGCATCAATGACGCACCAGCACTGGCTAAGGCTGATGTGGGTATTGCCATGGGAACCGGCACTGACGTNGCTATGAACAGCGCGCAAGTGACCCTGGTGAAGGGGGACTTGCGTGGGATCGCTGTGGCCAGGCAACTGTCACAAGACACTGTGCGCAACATGAGGCAAAACCTGATGTTTGCTTTTCTTTACAACGCGTTGGGAATTCCAGTTGCAGCAGGGCTGTTGTACCCGTTAACGGGTTGGTTGTTGTCCCCAATGATTGCGGCACTTGCCATGAGCTTTAGTTCGGCCTCTGTGATCGGCAACGCCCTTCGCTTGCGGCGTACGCATTGACTGTGGTCAAACAATGTCGACGTGGTGAAGTCCGAACTGCCCCGTCTTTGCATCTGCAAAGTAGTGCTGCAAAGTTTCTCTGACGGTGCGAAAAGCAATCTCGTCCCAAGGTATTTCGTGTTCGGCAAACAAGCGCGCTTCTTGCGTTTCATAGCCTGGCTCAAACTGATCACTGGTGAGCTGTGCAAGGTAAAAGAAATGCACTTGGCCCACGCGCGTGACGTTCATCATGCTGAACAAGGCTTGCATCTCAAACTGTGCACCGGCTTCTTCCACGGTCTCCCGCGCCGCACCTTGCGCCACAGTTTCGTTGAGCTCCATGAAGCCTGCTGGCAATGTCCATTTACCAAAGCGTGGCTCGATGTTGCGCTTGCACAGCAACACCTTGTCACCCCACACCGGCACCGTTCCCACCACGTTGAGTGGGTTTTCGTAATGGACGGTGTGACACACGTTGCACACCGCGCGCTCACGCGTGTCGCCATCATCAGGCAGGCGATAGGTCACCGCGCTACCGCAGGACTTGCAATGTTGGATGGGCGAGCGATGCAGCATCTTGCTTAGACCACGCGTACTTTGAGTTCGCCCAAACCCGCCACCGAGCCAACCATCGTGTCGCCTGGCACCACAGCGCCCACGCCTTCGGGTGTGCCCGTGTAAATCAAGTCGCCAGGTTGTAACTCCCAGGCGGCGGATAAGTGCTCGATGGTCTCAGCGATATTCCAAATCAGTTGGCTGATGTTGCTGCGCTGGCGGTCTTGGCCGTTGACTTGCACGTAAATTTCTGCATTCACCACATCACCAGCAAGTGCTGCGGGGGTGATGGGGCCAATCGGGGCGCTGTGGTCAAAGCCTTTGCCAATGCACCAAGGTCGACCCTGTTTTTTCATCTCGCCTTGTAAGTCGCGGCGCGTCATGTCTAACCCCACGCCATAGCCGTAAATGTGGCTGAACGCATCTGCCGCTTTGATGTTCTTGCCGCCTTTGCCGATGGCGACGACCAATTCGATTTCATGGTGCAAGTTCTGGGTCAAGCTGGGGTAGGGCATGGTGCCTGTTTCCCCTGAGTTCACCACCACCAAGCTGTCTGTGGGCTTTATGAAGAAGAAGGGCGGCTCGCGACCTGTGAACCCCATTTCTTTGGCGTGCTCCTCGTAATTGCGGCCCACGCAGTAAATGCGGTGCACAGGGAAGCGCTCAGCTTTGCCAACCACGGGAACAGAAACAACGTGTGTAGGTTCGAACAAATAGCTCATGTCTGTCTCCAGTTTATTTTTAGTCTTGTGATTTGGTCACGAGTTCAAAGTGTTCCACCACTGGGGCTTGCGCGAAGAAGGGGCCGACGATGGCGCGCCACTCGGCAAAGGCTGGGGACTCACGGAAGTCCACGGTGTGGTTTTCCAATGTGGCCCAGAAAATTTGCAGCACATAGCGTTCGGGTGACTCGATGCCGCGGTTGACTTTGTAACCCTCAAAGCCTTTGGCTTTGGAGATCACGGTGGTGATGCCACGTTGGATGGCTTCGTCAAAGGCGGCTTGTTGGCCGGGTTGGATGCGGAGGTCAGCGAGTTCAAGAATCATGGTCTGTGGGGTGAGTTAAAACGAGTCTTGAGTCTACAGCCCCCGCGTGCTGCAGGCAGTCGTCTTCGCGATATCCTTGTCTGCTATGCGCAACCGTTCACACGCCCCACATCCACCCACGCTTTGGCCCATGAATTGGGCTTTGCCATCGGGTGTTCATGCGCTGTGCACCACGCGCGATGGCGGCGTGTCGCCAGCACCGTTTGATAGCTTTAATCTTGGCGACCATGTGCTTGACGATCCACATGCTGTGGCCACGAACCGTGCTTTGCTGGCAGCGCAACTGGGTGGCGCACGTCCTGTGTATTTGACGCAAGTGCATGGCGCGGATGTCGCTGTTTTGAATGCCACCACCCCAGACGGGTTTGAGGCCGATGCCTGCATGACACAAGACGCACAGGTGGCCTGCACCATCATGGTGGCTGATTGTTTGCCCTTGTTGTTTGTGGACGAGGGTGGCCATGTGGTGGCTGCTGCACATGCGGGTTGGCGGGGGCTGGCCGCCGGTGTGGTGGAGCGTGTTGTGCAAGCGGTGTGCGAGCAAGCCACGGTGCTGCCTAGTAAAGTGAGTGTGTGGTTAGGGCCATGCATTGGCCCTGACGCATTTGAGGTGGGGGCGGATGTGCGCATCGCATTCACCACAGGCGACGCGCCTGAATCATTGAGTTCGGTTCGCTATTTCAAGCCACATCCAACGCATGCGAACAAGTGGCTCGCCGACCTCGCGGGCTTGGCTCGATTGCGTTTGCAGGCGATGGGCGTGACATCAATTGCGGGCAACGACAGCACGCCCGAGTGGTGCACGGTGTCTCAGCCGTCAAAGCTCTTTTCGTATCGGCGCGATGGCCTCACCGGGCGTTTCGCTGTTTGCATCTGGCGCAGCTGAATGCACAGAGGCGGCATGTTGGGCGATCGATTGTTCGCGCTCCGCAGCTTCTTTGGCCTTGATGGCTCTGCGCCGAGCCGGTGTGCCCATGATGTACGCGACCACACTCATGGGCAGAACGCCATAGAGAAAAAAGGTAACCACGGCACCCAGTAAAGAGCCAACGGGGCTTGTGGCTTCAGCCACCGCCATCATGAAGGCCACATAAATCCATGCGATCAGAACCAAATACATCTAGGGGTTTTCTCTTGAGTTTGATCTCTGTCAGAAATTCGAAGGGAATTCACTGACATACTTGCGACAGTTATAAAAACAATGACGACTGTATAGGAGATAAGCGATGGATCAAAATGCGGCCCTCAAGAGCTTGGAAGAAGGTTGGCACAAAGCCTTGGCCTCATTTAAAACAATCGGCGTTGACGGGCAGGCACCCTCATTGAAATTTTCTCCTGAAAAGATCGATGCGCTGCACAAGCAATACATCTCTGAAGCCAGCGAATTGTGGAATCAGAGCATGACGGGTTCACCTGTTGTGAAAGACCGGCGCTTCAAAGCAGAAGCTTGGGCCCACAACCCAATGGCCGCCTTCACCGCTGCGGCCTATTTGCTGAACACCAGAACCATGATGTCGCTCACCGATGCCGCTGAGACCGACACCAAAACTAAGGCCCGTATTCAGTTTGCCGTTGAGCAATGGGCTGCAGCCTCTGCGCCTAGTAACTTTTTGGCACTCAACGCAGAAGCGCAACAAAAAGCGATTGAGACCAAAGGCGAGAGTATCTCCAAAGGCATCAAGAACTTGTTGCACGACATGCAGCAAGGCCATGTGTCGATGACCGACGAGAGTTTGTTTGAGGTGGGCAAAAACGTTGCCACCTCCGAAGGCAAAGTAGTCTACGAAAACGAATATTTTCAGTTGCTCGAATACAAGCCTTTGACCGCCAAGGTCTATGAGCGTCCTTTTTTATTGATCCCTCCATGCATCAATAAGTTTTACATTCTCGATTTGCAGCCAGAGAACTCGCTCATCCGCTACGCCGTGAGCCAAGGTCACCGAACCTTTGTTGTCAGTTGGCGCAATCCCGACGAGTCCATGAAAAACACCACTTGGGATGACTTCGTACAAGACGTGGCCATTGAGGCGATCAAGGTCACGCGAGAGATCGGTGGCACGGATCAAATCAATGCATTAGGGTTCTGTGTAGGCGGCACCATTTTGACCAACGCCTTGGCTGTGTTGGCAGCGCGTGGTGAAAAGCCTGTGGCCAGTGCCACTTTTCTCACCACCCTGATTGATTTCACCGACACCGGCGTGTTGGATGTGTTCATTGACGAGGCATTTGTGAAATTTCGTGAAGGTCAGTTTGCCGAGGGCGGGCTGATGAAGGGCAAAGACATGGCGTCGACCTTCAGCTTTTTGCGCCCCAACGACTTGGTGTGGAACTACGTGGTGGGCAACTACCTCAAAGGCGAGACCCCCCCTCCGTTTGACTTGCTTTACTGGAACAGCGACTCCACCAACTTGCCCGGCCCGATGTACGCCTGGTACTTGCGCAACACCTACTTGGAAAATAACCTCATCAAGCCCGGCAAAGCTTCGGTGTGCGGCGAGAAGATTGATTTGCGCAAAGTGGACATGCCTGTCTACATCTACGGTTCGCGTGAAGACCACATCGTGCCTATTGGCGGCGCCTATGCCAGCACGCAAGTGTTCCCGGGTAAAAAGCGCTTTGTCATGGGTGCTTCAGGCCACATTGCGGGGGTCATCAACCCACCTGCCGCAAACAAGCGTTGCTACTGGAGCGCAAGCGACAGCAGTTTCCCCAAAGACGTGAACCAATGGATGGAAAAAGCCAAAGAGCAACCCGGTAGCTGGTGGACCGATTGGTCGACTTGGCTCAAAGCGCATGCAGGCAAGCAAATTGCTGCGCCCAAGACCTACGGAAAAGGCAAATTCAAAGCGACCGAAAGCGCCCCTGGTCGTTATGTGAAACAACGCGTCAGCAACTGATTTTTCAAACCCTTCAAAGATTAATGGAGATATTCATGGAAGACATCGTCATCGTTTCAGCCGCCCGCACTGCTGTGGGTAAATTCGGCGGCTCGCTCGCCAAAGTGGCTGCAACGGAGTTGGGCTCTATCGTCATTCGCGAAGCTTTGGCACGTGCCAAGGTCGATCCATCGATGGTGGGTGAAGTCATCATGGGGCAAGTCTTGGCTGCGGGCGCTGGCCAAAATCCAGCGCGTCAAGCTTTGATGAAATCTGGTGTGCCTAACTCTGTGCCTGCCTTGACCATCAACGCCGTTTGCGGCTCAGGCCTTAAGGCGGTCATGTTGGCGGCCCAAGCGGTGGCCTATGGCGACAGCGACATTGTGGTGGCGGGTGGTCAAGAAAACATGAGCGCTTCAGGCCATGTGCTGTTGGGCTCGCGCGATGGCCAACGCATGGGCAACTGGAACATGATCGACACCATGATCGTGGACGGCTTGTGGGATGTGTACAACCAGTACCACATGGGTATCACGGCTGAAAACGTGGCAAAAGCCCACGGCATCACGCGCGACATGCAAGATGCCTTGGCCTTAGCCAGCCAGCTCAAAGCAACTGCCGCACAAGATGCTGGCAAGTTCAAAGACGAAATCGTGTCGGTCAACATTCCACAACGCAAGGGCGACCCTGTCGCGTTCAATGCGGAAAGGGCGACCCTGTCGCGTTCAATGCGGACGAGTACATCAACAAGAAAACCACCGCTGAGGTCTTGGCTGGTTTNCGTCCCGCTTTTGACAAAGCAGGTTCCGTGACGGCNGGTAACGCNTCAGGCATCAACGACGGTGCTGCGGCTGTGGTGGTGATGACAGCCAAGAAGGCCGCTGCTCTGGGCCTCACACCCTTGGCTCGTATTGCAGCTTTCGGCACCAGCGGCTTNGACCCCGCNATCATGGGCATGGGCCCCGTGTCTGCTTCACGCAAAGCTTTGCAACGTGCAGGCTGGAGCGCTGCGGATGTGGATTTGTTCGAACTCAACGAAGCCTTTGCTGCTCAGGCTTGTGCCGTCAATCAAGAGCTGGACATTGACCCAGCCAAGGTCAACGTCAATGGTGGCGCGATTGCCATCGGTCACCCCATCGGCGCATCCGGCTGCCGCATCTTGGTGACCTTGCTGCACGAGATGCAACGTCGCAATGCCAAGAAGGGCTTGGCGGCACTGTGTATGGTGGCGGCATGGGCGTTTCGTTGGCACTTGAGCGTTGATGGCGCGTTGATTCGCTTGCACATAAATTTATAAATTTCTTTCAGTAAAAACTCATAAATCAGGAGACAAAAAATGAGCCAAAAAGTAGCGTACGTCACAGGTGGTATGGGTGGTATCGGGACCGCCATTTGTCAACGCCTTCACAAAGAGGGTTTCAAAGTCATTGCGGGTTGCGGCCCTACGCGTGACTTTGTGAAGTGGTTGGACGAGCAAAAAGCTTTGGGTTACACCTTCTATGCGTCTGTCGGTAACGTCGGCGATTGGGATTCCACCGTGGATGCTTTTGCCAAAGCCAAAGCCGAGCACGGCCCCATCGACGTGTTGGTCAACAACGCCGGTATCACCAAAGACCGCATGTTTTTGAAAATGACACGCGAAGACTGGAGCGCGGTGATGAGCACCAACCTTGACTCCATGTTCAACGTGACCAAGCAAGTCGTGCCAGACATGGTCGAACGTGGCTGGGGCCGCATCATCAACATCTCCTCGGTGAACGGTGAAAAAGGCCAAGCGGGTCAAACCAACTACTCGGCTGCCAAGGCCGGCATGCACGGCTTCTCGATGGCTTTGGCTCAAGAGCTGGCCACCAAAGGCGTGACGGTCAACACGGTGTCGCCTGGCTACATTGGCACAGACATGGTTAACGCCATCCGCCCTGACGTGTTGGAAAAAATCGTTGCCACCGTGCCCGTCAAACGTTTGGGTAAGCCCAGCGAAATCGCGTCCATCATCGCGTGGATGGCCAGCGACGATGGTGGCTACACCACGGGTGCTGACTTTGCCGTGAACGGTGGTTTGCACATGGGCTAAGCCTTTGTTGCATTCATGAAAAATGCCCGCTGATAAGCGGGCATTTTTTTTGTTTGATACAGATGGATCAGTGATTGAGCTTCACCATTTGCATGGCCGATGCAATCAGCCCAGACACCTCGGTCATGTTGCTGGGCACGATGAGTGTGGTTTTTGAATCGGCTGCCACTCTGCCNTANGCCTGCACCGCTTGTTCGGCCACTTTGAGTTGCACGGCTTGATCACCGCCGGGTTGGCGAATGGCTGCCGCAATGCGTTCGATCGCTTGCGCCGTGGCATCGGCTACTGCCGTGATGGCGGCGGCTTCGCCCTCCGCCTTGTTGATGGCGGCTTGCTTCTCCCCTTCAGAGCGGGCGATGAAGGCTTCGCGTTCACCGGTGGCAATGTTGATTTGCTCTTGGCGACGGCCTTCTGAGGCTGCAATCAGCGCGCGCTTTTCACGCTCAGCTGTGATTTGCGCTTGCATGGCGTGCAAGATTTCTGCAGGCGGTGTGAGGTCTTTGATTTCGTAGCGCAACACCTTCACGCCCCAGTTCAAAGCGGCTTCGTCGATGGCGGCGACCACTTGGGCGTTGATGATGTCGCGTTCTTCAAAGGTCTTGTCGAGTTCCAATTTGCCAATCACGCTGCGCAAGCTGGTTTGCGCGAGTTGCGTCACGGCCATGATGTAGTTGGAAGAGCCGTAGCTGGCCAAGCGTGGGTCGGTCACTTGGAAATACAAAATGCCGTCGACTTGCAGTTGTGTGTTGTCACGCGTGATGCAAATTTGGCTGGGAACATCCAGCGGAATTTCTTTGAGGCTGTGCTTTTGAATCACCTTGTCGATGAAGGGCACTACAAAGTTCAATCCCGGTATGAGGCTGGCGTGGTACTTGCCCAANCGTTCCACCACCCAAGCGTTTTGCTGGGGCACCACCTTGATGGTTTTGACGACAAACAAAATGACGATGGCCAAAAAGATGATTGCGGTTTCCATGTGTGTACCTCTTGTGGAAAGTTAAATTTTTTCAAGCACCAAGCTGTTACCAGAAATTTCGGTGATGCGGTGCATTCCAGGCTCGGGGGATTGGCCTGGTGCGCAAACCGCAGCCCATTGCGCGCCACGGTGTTTGACTTGTGTCTTGCCTTGTGCGTCCCAAGCATCGACCATCACGGATTCACCAATGTCGAGGTGAATGTTGCTGTCTTGCGCAACGTTGCTGGTTTTTTGTTTCATGTTCCAAAGTACCACCGCCGCACCGCCCACCACCGATGCTGTGACGATTTGCCATGTGGGCGAGCCGCCAGCATGGGCCGATATAGCTGCCGAGGCCGCGCCAAGCGACAGCATGAGCAAATAAAACGTGCCGGTGAGCAGCTCTGCCACCACGAGCGCACCGGCTGCGAGCCACCAGAGGGTTGGGTTATCCATCGTCCATTCCTTTGCNATGAATGTTTTGTCTGTTCCACAGCATTGTGCCTAATTGAGCAACTTTGACACGGGATAATTGCGCCATGAATTTTCCCGATGCTTCGCTTTGGCGCACCTCAGTGGCACCCATGATGGATTGGACGGACCGCCATTGCCGTTATTTCCATCGCCTGCTCAGCCGCAACACCTTGCTCTACACCGAGATGGTCACCACCGGTGCGCTGCGCCACGGTGACACGCAACGGCATTTGCGCTTCAACGCCGAGGAGCATCCAGTTGCGCTGCAATTGGGCGGTAGCGATGCGGCTGATTTGGCGCATGGCGCGAAGTTGGGCGAGCAGTGGGGCTACAACGAAATCAACCTCAACTGCGGCTGTCCGTCCGACCGCGTGCAGCGCGGCGCGTTTGGCGCGTGCTTGATGAACGAGCCACAGACTGTGGCCGATGGCGTGAAAGCCATGATGGATGTGGTGAGCATTCCCGTGACGGTGAAGCACCGCATCGGCATCGACCGCATCGAGAGCTACGACTTTGTGCGTGACTTTGTAGGCACCGTCAGCGATGCGGGCTGCAGGGTGTTCATCGTGCACGCACGCAATGCATGGCTCGATGGTTTGAGCCCCAAAGAAAACCGCGAAGTGCCGCCGCTGCGCTACGAGTTGGGCTACCAGCTGAAAAAAGACTTTCCTAATTTGGTGATCGCCATCAACGGCGGCATCACCACCAACGCGCAAATGGCCGAGCACTTGCAGCATGTCGATGGTGTCATGCTGGGTCGCGAAGCCTATTACCGCCCATGGCTCATGACCACATGGGATGCCGAGTTTTACAACGATCCGCACGACACGCCCAGCCGCGAAGCGGTGGAGGAGGCGATGGTGGCCTACATGGAGCGTGCCTTTGCTGAAGACGGCTGCCCTTGGTACCCCATTGCACGACACATGCTAGGTCTATTTCACGGCCAACGTGGTGCGCGTTTGTGGCGTCAGGTGTGGAGCAATCACAAGCTCAAGCCCTTGCCGCCGCGTGAGGTGTTGAAGATCGCCCGTGATGCCTTGGCCCGTGGTGCAGAACATCCCGCAGAGACGAACTGACAGCCGAGCGCTTTAGCTAGCGGCCTCGAGGCCGTTGGCAAAGTGCTCATTCATGCGCTGCACGCTCAAGGCTGCATTGCGTGCCATCAAGGCGTCCATGATGGCTTGGTGCTCTTTGAGGGATTCTTCTAAGCGGCCACTCTTGAACAATGAGTTGTGACGGTTGAGCTTCATCACTTTGCGCAGATCGCCCACCATTTGGTCGCGCCAACGGTTGTTGGCAATCTCAAGCAAGCGCATATGAAAGCGCTCGTTGATTTCAAAAAACTTTTCGCGATCGCCCACGGCAGCGGTTAAGTCCTGGTGAAGCGCTTGCAGCTCTTGCAGTTGCTCGGGGGTGGCGTCGGTGGCCACCACGCCTGCGGCATCTGACTCCAATAAAGACAGCAGGTGGTACACATCACGCTGGTCTTTNTCGTTCACCTCGGTCACGTAGGCGCCACGTCGCACCTTCATGGTCACCAAACCTTCGGCGGCCAAAACTTTGAGCGCTTCGCGCATCGGCGTGCGGCTGATGCCGTATTCCTCAGCCAATCGCATCTCGTCAATCCAGCTGCCGGGCTCTAACTCGGCCGCAAAAATGCGTTGACGAAGCAGCTCTGCCACTTCTTCATACAGGGCGCGGGGGGTGAGGGTGACAGCGGACATGGGTAGGGATTGTAAGACTGGATAAGATTTTGAATCAATAATTATGAATGATATGATCCTGCGGAACTAAAAGCCCTGTGGGTTACCCTTGGGTTTCGTACCCTTTTCACGAGTGATTTGCCATGATCCAAAAGCCGAACGAATTCAACGCCGCCAACCTCGCAGACTGGGCCAAAGCGGCCGCCAAGTCAGCCCCCGGTGGCGATGTCAGTGCCTTGAACTGGAAGACCTTAGACGGTATCAGCGTCAAACCGCTGTACACCGCAGAAGACACCCAGAACCTGCCTTATGCCAACACCTTGCCTGGTTTTGAGCCCTATTTGCGCGGACCACAAGCCACGATGTATTCGGTGCGACCTTGGACCATTCGCCAATACGCAGGCTTCTCCACGGCCGAAGAATCCAACGCGTTTTATCGCAAAGCGTTGGCGGCTGGCGGTCAAGGCGTGTCGGTGGCGTTTGACTTGGCCACCCACCGTGGCTACGACTCTGACCATCCCCGTGTGACGGGCGACGTGGGCAAGGCCGGTGTGGCCATTGACTCGGTCGAGGACATGAAGATCTTGTTCAACGAAATTCCGTTGGACAAAGTGTCGGTCTCTATGACCATGAACGGCGCTGTATTGCCAGTTCTGGCTGGCTACGTGGTAGCGGCTGAAGAGCAGGGCGTAAGCCAAGAGTTGCTGTCTGGAACGATTCAGAACGACATTCTGAAAGAGTTCATGGTGCGCAACACCTACATCTACCCGCCAGAGCCTTCGATGAAAATCATTGGCGACATCATTGGCTACACCGCCAAGCACATGCCCAAGTTCAACTCGATCT
>JGI25913J50563_1000208_pt1 | contig 11341 bp, 11 predicted proteins | sample LauGreSp1BDMLBSN_2_FD_50563 | JGI IMG/M metagenome (IMG submission 50563)
CCAAGTTCTTCAACAATTCCGGTGAACATTAGGCACCCTTCACGGTTCTCATCGGTCTTTCAACCGCACGGATAAAAATGTCTGCGCCAAGAGTTTTGACCTCTTTGAAAATTAGGTGGCGCGCATCGGCGATGGTGTCGACATCGATATTGTTGATCGCTGTGCGATCTCCGCCGATAATCATCGGTGCCACGTAGGTCAAGTACTCATCAACCAGACCGAGTTTCACAAAGTTGCTGGCAACCTTGGCGCCACCCTCTACCCAGACGTGCTTGATGCCTCGATCAAATAGCTCAGCTAGAGCGCCATGAATCGAACGGGTGCGCAGGTGGATTGTTTCGGCGGAGTTATTGAAAACTCTCTTGTCAATCGAAATTTCGGTTTTACCGAGAACCACTCGAAGCGGCTGGTGCTCGTAGAGGGTTCCGTCGGTCTTTCTTGCGGTCAACTCTGGGTCATCAAAAATTACGGTCTGGGTTCCCACCAAGATGGCATCCACCTCGGCGCGTCTGCGGTGAGAATCGGCGCGCGATTCTGGCCCACTGATCCACTTGGATGTTCCATCGGAGGCCGCAGCGCGACCATCGAGGCTGGAGGCCCATTTGAGGGTAACGAAAGGTCGGCCAAGTCGAGTGGCGGTGAGCCACACACGGCCTTGTTCTTCTGCTTCTGCTTCGAGCACGCCAGAGACAACGCGAACGCCTGCTTCAACTAGCGTTGCCGAGCCTCCGCCTGAGGATTCACCCGGATCTTCGGCTGCAAAGACCACAGTTTTAATTCCGGCACGGATGAGTGCCTCTGAGCATGGGCCGGTCTTGCCGGTGTGGTTGCAAGGTTCGAGGGTGACGATTGCGGTTAGTCCGTTGGCGTCGATGCCTTTGGCGGCGAGGTTTTCTAGGGCCACTACTTCAGCGTGTGGAGTGCCGGACCCATGGTGCCAGCCTTCGGCAAGAATTTCTCCACCGTGGTCAAGAATTACTGCGCCAACCTGCGGGTTTGTTCCGAAGGCGGGGCCGTTTAGGGCAAGCTCGAGCGCGCGGCGCATAGCCGCTTCGTAGTGTCGAATCTGTTCCATGCTCTTCTCGTGCCTTTGATGAATAAAAAGGAACGCGCATCGGGGAGTGTCGGCAAGAATAGCCAAACGGGGTCTGTCGCGCCCACAAAAAAGTGGTCGACAAACCCTGTTCTTCTCCCATCCGGACTTTAACCGTCGGTACCGGAATTTCACCAGTTCAACCGCCGAGGTGTTTATAGCCGGTTCAAAAATCAAACCTGCATCGCCTCGTCGGGTCGCGGACTTTAACCGCCGGCTCAGATTTTCACTGACCCCGAAGAACGTTTATTGCTTTAAAGCTGTGCTGCCAAAAGGCAACTGTGTAGCAGTTATAAGGCTATCGCTACCTCTTGATAAACCCAATCCGGTCATAAACCATTCCCAGCGTCTTCTCAGCCTGCTCATTGGCTTTTGCCGCGCCCTTGGCCAGCAAACGATCGAGTTCCGCAGGGTCGCTGAGCAACTCTTCGGCACGATTTCTGATTGGCTCGATTGCAGCAACAACCACATCAGCCACTTCACCCTTGAGAGCGCCATAGCCAGCACCTTCGAAGCGGGCCTCGAGTGAGGCAATGCTCTCGCCAGAGATTGCCGAGTGAATGCCCAGCAGATTTGAGATACCAGGCTTAGCCTCGCGGTCAAAGCGAATCTCGCCATCAAGGTCGGTCACCGCGCTCTTGATTTTCTTCACCACCACGGATGTGTCATCCATGATGTTGATTAGACCCTTTGGGTCGCCCGACTTGGACATCTTGGCGGTTGGGTTCTGCAGGTCTTGAATCTTGGCGCTCTCTTTGAGAATGACGCCCTCGGGAATTACGAAAGTTTCGCCAAAGCGAGAGTTGAAGCGCATGGCGAGGTCTCTGGTGAGCTCGATGTGCTGGCGCTGGTCTTCACCAACCGGAACGGCCTTCGGCTGATAAAGCAGAATATCGGCGGCTTGCAACACTGGGTAGGTAAACAGACCAACCGAAGCCGCATCGGTGCCATTCTTTTGGGACTTGTCTTTGAACTGAGTCATGCGACCTGCTTCACCAAAACCGGTGATGGTCATAAGCACCCAAGCCAACTGGGCGTGAGCCGGAACGTGAGACTGCACGAGGGCCGACTTGTTTTCATCGATGCCGGCTGCCAAATATTGAGCGGCGGTCACGCGAGTGTTTCGGCGCAGTTGCTCTGGTTCCTGCGCAACGGTGATGGCATGTAGGTCAACCACACAGAAAAATGCGTTGTAGTCGTCTTGCATCTTGGTCCAGTTCACCAGTGCACCTAGGTAGTTTCCAAGGTGAAGTGAACCAGCCGATGGCTGCATTCCGCTGAGCAGATTTGGCTTTGTCATGGTCTCAATCCTAGAAGGCGCATTGCCCGGTATTTGGTAAGTGGTCGGTCTCTAGAGGTAGGTGACCGAGACCGGGGAGTGGTCGGTCCAGCGGGTGTCGTAGCTCTCAGCTCGGTGCACTTTGTAATCGGCTGAGGTTTCGGCAAGTGCCGGGGTAGCCAGGTGGTAATCAATTCGCCAACCGGCATCGGTGTCGAAGGCCTGCCCGCGATAGGACCACCAGGTGTATGGCCCAGCAACCTCGGGGTGGCTGGCTCGGCCAACATCAATCCAGCCCTGCTGGCTCATTAGAGTGTCAAAATAGGCGCGCTCCTCTGGCAAGAAACCGGCATTCTTCAGGTTTCCCTTCCAGTTTTTAATGTCGAGTTCGGTGTGACCAACATTGAGGTCGCCAACCACCACGGCATAGCCACCGGCACGGATGAGCTCCGCCATGCGCTCTTGCATGGCTTCTAGAAACTTGTATTTCTCGACCTGTTTAGGGGTGTCAACCTCGCCAGAGTGAACGTAGGTGCTGATTACGGTGACGATCTTGTCGCCAATCTTGAAGTCGGCTTCTAACCATCGGCCGGCCGAATCAAAATCATCGGGGCCAAGAGTGGTGCGGCTGGCGATGGGTTCAATCTTGCTGACTAATGCCACACCGGCACGACCCTTGACGCTCGCCGAATCGTGCAAGAAGAACCACTTGCCACCATCGCTCGGCGGGTTTGCCTCAAATAGGTCAACCAGGTCTTTGGTGTCGGCCCGAACTTCCTGGAGGGCAAACACATCGGCGTCGGAATTAGCCAGCCACTCGGCCATGCCTTTTCGAAAGGCGGCGCGAACACCGTTGACATTTATGGTGACTACTTTGATGGGCATGGCTCAAGTTTAACCTTGTGGGAACTAACCCGAAGTTGCCCTAAGCCATCGCGAATAGAATCGATTCATGGCAGAGCGCATTTTGGTCGGTGCTGGGGTTGGCAGCGGTGTTGCCAATGGCCCAGCATTTGTGCTCACGCGCCCAACTGAGAGCCTGGCTCTCATCTCAACTCCAGGCAATCGAATCGGCCTCATCGCTATCAAGAAAGCCATGGATAAAGTGGCCAGCGATCTAGAAGACATCAAAACTGCGGGTGCCGCTCTAGAGGTGACCCAAGCCCTGGCCATGATTCTTCGAGACCCGTCTCTGATTGAGGTTGTGAAGTCTTTTCTTTCGGAGGGGCTTGANGCAGCCGAGGCGCTAAAGCGAGCCTTCGATAAATTTGCCAAGCAACTCGAACAACTCGGAGGCTACTTTGCCGCCCGGGCCGCCGACCTGGGCTATTTGCGGTCTCGGGTCATCGATGAGTTGGCTGGAGTCAATAAGGGGCTCGACTTTCCAGCCGAGCCATTCATCTTGGTAGCGGATTCAATCTCACCCATCGATGCCGCAGCCCTCGATCCGAAGCGCGTGCTGGGCGTCATCACGAACCACGGCACCCCGACCTCCCACGCCTCGATAATCATTCGGGCAGCAAACCTGCCCATGGTGGTGGGTGTGGTTGAAGCCGAGCTGATTTCATCTGGAGACCAATTGCTGCTCGATGCCACATCGGGGCAGGTTTATGTTCGACCGAGCNTGGATGTGATGCGGNATTACCGAAACGCCACCCACCCAGACACNACTCTCATCGAGGCCATTCGCGTTAGTGGGCCGGTNGACGTGAACCTCTTCGCAAACCTTGGCTCAAGCATCGAGGCCGTTCAAGCGCTCGAATCAGGAGCCGAGGGGGTTGGTCTTTTTAGAACCGAACTTCTTTATCTAGGCCGACAGGTGCCGCCGAGTTTCGAAGAGCAGGTCGAGGAGTACTCGACTCTCTTAGCTAACTTTGGTTCAAAACGAGTTCTGGTTCGAGTGCTCGACCTAGATTTTGACAAACCACTGCCGTTTTTGAAACCAGCCGGAACTGGCAAATATGCCAACCGCGGTTTGCAGGTGTTGCTAGCAAACCCAGAGGTTTTGGAGACCCAGTTGAAGGCGCTCGCCGAAGCCGCTGCACTCAACCCNCGAGCAAATCTGTGGGTCATGGCGCCAATGGTACTCAGCTCCAAAGAGGTGAAATCGTTTGTGCAGCTGGCTCGCAAAGTTGGCCTAACTCAAGTTGGGGCAATGATCGAGGTGCCCGAGGTTGCCGAGCCGGCCGAGATTGCGGCCATCCTTGACGAGGTTGATTTCTTGAGCATTGGAACCAACGACCTCACCCACTACACGTTGGGTGAAAGTCGTGAAACCGGAACGATTACGCTGGCCGATACGCGCCAAGCCCGGGTTATGAAAATCATTGAAAGTGTTGTTGCAGCGGCAAAATTGGCGGCAAAACCGGTTGGCATCTGCGGTGAAGCAGCGAGCGATCCAGTCTCAGCCCGGCTTTTTATCGGCCTCGGCGTTGACAGCCTCTCGGCCTCACCGGCCCTGCTGCCCGGTCTTCGAGCCGAACTCGCTAGCTAAAGCGGTCCTCGGCTTCGGGGCAAGTTTGTATACACAGAGAAGGCTGCGAGCTCCGATTCGGGGTCGATTACGTCAAATGACGAGCGCAACCGCTTACATAGAAGTGAGTTTGGTAGGCTACGTGTATACATAGAACGCCTTAGGGCATTCATCGGACAAAGGGGTCCTAAATGACTGAACTTAACGTAGAAAAATGGGTCGCAGAAACTGCCGCCCTGACCAAGCCAGACAACATCGTTTGGTGTGACGGGTCGCAAAAAGAATGGGACCAGCTCACCGAGCTTCTCGTTTCTAATGGCACTTTCATTAAACTCAACGAAAACCTGAGACCAAACAGCTATCTAGCGCGCACCGACCCGAGCGACGTGGCTCGAGTTGAGGAACGCACCTTCATCTGCAGTGAGATTGAAGCGGACGCCGGTCCAACCAACAACTGGCGCGACCCTGAAGAGATGCACTCGCTACTCACCGCTGTTTTCGACGGCAGCATGCGAGGCCGAACCATGTATGTGGTGCCTTTCTCAATGGGCCCAATTGATTCACCCCAAGCTCGCTACGGCGTCGAGCTAAGCGACTCGCCATACGTGGTTGTCAACATGCACATCATGACGAGGGTGTCACCTCGCGTTCTCGAAAAAATCAACTCTGGCTCCGATTGGGTACCTGCAATTCACTCGGTTGGTGCGCCACTCACCGATGCTGCTGGCAATTCGGTTGCCGACTCGACTTGGCCATCCAACGAAGAGAAATACATCACGCACTTCCCCGAGTCACGCGAAATTTGGTCTTACGGTTCTGGCTACGGTGGCAATGCGCTGCTTGGCAAGAAGTGCATGTCGCTTCGAATTGGTTCGGCGCTCGCCCGCGATGAAGGTTGGCTGGCTGAGCACATGCTGTTAGTGGGAGTCACCTCGCCGGCTGGCAAAAGGTTCCACATCGCCGCTGCGTTCCCTTCGGCCTGTGGAAAGACGAACTTCGCCATGTTGAACCCAACCATCCCGGGTTGGAAGGTTGAAACCATTGGCGACGATATTGCCTGGATTGCGCCGGGGCCCGATGGCCGACTTCGCGCTATCAACCCAGAGGCGGGCTTTTTTGGCGTGGCCCCTGGAACCGGCATGAGCACCAACCTCAACGCCATGTTGACCATGACCGAGAACACTATTTTCACCAACGTTGCACTCACCGATGATGGCGATGTTTGGTGGGAGGGCATGACCGATGAAGTGCCGGAGCACCTAATCGACTGGCTTGGCAACGACTGGACACCGGCACTCGGAGTTAAGGCCGCTCACCCGAATTCACGCTTCACGGTTGCAGCCGCTCAGTGCCCAATCATTGCCGATGACTGGGATGCACCCGAGGGTGTGGCGCTCGATGCAATCTTGTTTGGCGGCCGCCGCGCTTCCAATGTGCCGCTCGTAGTTGAATCGCGCAGCTGGCAGCATGGCGTATTTATGGGCGCAACAGTGTCATCTGAAACCACCGCAGCCGCGGATGGCCCGGTTGGCGAACTTCGCCGCGACCCCTTCGCGATGTTGCCGTTCTGTGGCTACAACATGGCCGACTACTGGCAGCACTGGCTTGACGTCGGAGCGAAACTTGAAGCCGACAAACTGCCTCGAATCTTCCAGGTCAACTGGTTTAGAAAAGATTCAAACGGCAAGTTCATGTGGCCAGGTTTCGGAGACAACTCTCGAGTTGTTGAGTGGATTGCGGCTCGTCTCGAAGGGTTAGTAGGACTTGAGGAGTCTGCAATCGGAGGTTTGCCACTTAAGAGCGACTTCAACCTTGATGGACTTGAAATCTCGGATGAGAAGTTCAACCAAATCTTCGAAGTCGACGCGAGTTCTTGGCAAGTTGAGGCTCGCATGACACGCGAGTACTTCGCCGAGTTCGGTGATCGTGTTCCGACTGCTCTTCGCGAAGAGTTGGCCGAGCTCAAGAGTCGGCTCACTCAAAACTAGTCGGCGCAGTTATCAATCGAGGTAAAATTTCATTATGAATGAAATCCCAGCCTGCCCAATTTGCTCGAGCGCCTATGCCTACGAGATGGGTTCGCTGTTGGTTTGCCCGGAGTGCGCTCACGAGTGGCAGCCGGTTGAAGCCGAAGAAGCACTTGACGACACCCCGCGTGAAGTTAAAGACGCCCATGGCAATGTGCTGGCAGATGGCGATGACGTCACAATCATCAAAGACCTTAAGGTCAAGGGAAGTTCATCGGCAATCAAGGTGGGCACGAAAGTGCGAAACATCAAGTTGGTTAACGGCGCCGATGGTCACGACATCGATGCCCGCGTTGATGGATTTGGCTCGATGATGCTCAAATCAAGCGTTGTAAAAAAGAGCTAGAGGGTTACTGAAACCGAGCCATCGATGACCTCGACGGCTATTTTGTTTAGCGCCCGAGGTGCTGGACCGCTTTGAACCATCCCGGTTTCGGCATTGAAAACCGCGCCGTGCCCATCGCAAACAATCTCGCCATTTAGAACTCGATTGAGCTTCACTCCGGCGTGAGTGCAAACCGCCAGAAACGCCTTGAAGGTGCCTTCGGTTGGCTGGGTAATCAAAATAGGTTGGTCGTTGACCGTAAAGGTCTTGCCACCGCGCACCGGCACATCGCTGGTTTGGCAGGCAACATAAGACTGCCCCGATGTTGGCGGGTTCTCAAGAGACTCGTTGGTCACCTGCGGGGGAGTGGCACACGCAGAAAGACCGCCGAGGCCGATGGCGCAAGCGCCAACTGCCAGGCCGGTTAGGGCACTTCGACGGTCAATCATTTGAAGAAAATCACTTAGAAAATTTAGGCTTTTCCGCGAAGGATGGCCTGCTTGACTTCGGCGATTGCCTTGGTCACTTCGATGCCTCGAGGGCAAGCCTCGGTGCAGTTGAAGGTGGTGCGGCAACGCCACACGCCTTCTTTGTCGTTCAAGATGTCGAGGCGCAACTCGGCGCCCTCATCGCGGGAGTCAAAGATGAAGCGGTGTGCGTTCACGATTGCTGCTGGTCCGAAGTACTGACCGTCTGTCCAGAAAACTGGGCAAGAGGTGGTGCAGGCAGCACAGAGAATGCACTTGGTGGTGTCTTCAAACTTGGCGCGGTCTTCAACGCTCTGAAGACGCTCTTTCTCAGGCTTGTCGCTGGCAATCAAGAACGGGTTGATGTCACGGTAGGCCTTGTAGAAAGGCTCCATGTCGACGACTAGGTCCTTCTCAACTGCGAGGCCCTTGATTGGCTCCACATAGATTGGCTGAGTGATGTCTAGGTCTTTGATGAGGGTCTTGCAGGCAAGACGGTTGCGGCCGTTGATGCGCATTGCATCTGAGCCACAAACACCGTGGGCGCAAGAACGACGGAAGGTAAGCGAGCCATCTAGTTCCCACTTGATCTTGTGAAGGGCATCTAGAACACGGTCGGTGCCGTGAACCTGAACGTCAAAGTCTTCCCAGCGTGCTTCAAGCCCGTCTTCTGGGTTGAAGCGGCGAACGAAAAGGGTCACATTGAATGACGGAACCGCTCCAAGAGCCTCAAACTCGCTAGGTGCAGATCCGGTAGTTGCTACAGCAGTTGCCATTAGTACTTACGCTCCATCGGCTGGTAGTTGGTTACGGTCACTGGCTTCCAGCCAATTTTGATGTTGTCTCCAGGCTTGGTGACCTTTTTGTTGGTCAGGTAAGCCATTGAGTGAACCATGAACTTCTCATCGTTGCGGGTTTCGAAGTCTTCGCGGAAGTGACCGCCGCGGCTTTCGCGACGCTCGCGTGAGGTGAACGCCAAAACCTCGGCGAGGTCGAGCAAGAAACCAAGCTCAATTGCTTCAAGAAGGTCGGTGTTGAAGCGCTGACCCTTGTCTTGCACTGCGATGTTTTCGTAGCGAACACGAAGTTCGGCAATCTTCTCTAGCGCCTCGTTTAGAGACTCTTCGGTGCGATAAACCTGAGCGTTCTTATCCATGGTGTCTTGAAGTTCTTTGCGAAGAATGGCAACTTTTTCGGTGCCCTTCGAGTTGCGAACCTTCTCGATCATCGAAACAACTTCGTCGGCAGCGTTCTCTGGAACAGGAACATGCTTTGCGGTCTTGGCATATTCGACGGCGTAGATGCCGGCGCGCTTGCCAAAAACGTTGATGTCAAGCAGCGAGTTGGTGCCTAGGCGGTTAGCGCCGTGCACTGAAACGCAGGCACATTCGCCGGCGGCATAAAGACCAGGAACTACGGTCTTGTTGTCGCTGAGAACTTCGGCCTTAACGTTGGTCGGGATGCCACCCATTGCATAGTGAGCGGTTGGGAACACTGGCACTGGCTCGGTGTAAGGCTCTACACCTAGGTAGGTGCGGGCAAATTCGGTGATGTCTGGCAGCTTCTCATCGATGACCTCTGGTGGGAGGTGGGTGAGGTCGAGCAAAACATAGTCTTTGTTTGGTCCGGCGCCGCGGCCTTCGCGAACTTCGTTCGCCATAGCGCGCGCAACCATGTCGCGAGGTGCGAGGTCTTTAATCGTTGGAGCGTAGCGCTCCATAAATCGTTCACCAAGTGAGTTTCGAAGAATTCCACCTTCACCGCGGGCAGCCTCAGAAAGCAGGATGCCGAGGCCGGCTAGGCCGGTCGGGTGGAACTGGTAGAACTCCATGTCTTCTAGCGGAAGACCCTTGCGGTAGATGATGCCAACGCCGTCACCGGTGAGGGTGTGAGCGTTTGAGGTGGTCTTGAAAATCTTGCCGAAACCACCGGTTGCAAAAATGATCGACTTGCCCTGGAAAACGTGAAGTTCTCCGGTGGCTAGTTCGTAGGCAACCACTGCGGATGGGCGGTCTACGCCATCAACCTTGGTCATGACTAGGTCGAGAACATAGAACTCGTTGTAGAACTCGATGCCGAGCTTTACGCAGTTTTGGTAGAGGGTCTGAAGGATCATGTGGCCGGTGCGGTCGGCTGCATAGCAAGAGCGACGAACCGGAGCCTTGCCGTGGTCGCGGGTGTGACCACCGAAACGACGCTGGTCGATCTTGCCATCTGGGGTGCGGTTGAAAGGCAGACCCATGTTTTCTAGGTCNATGACTGCCTGAACAGACTCCTTTGCAAGAATCTCAGCGGCGTCCTGGTCAACTAGGTAGTCGCCACCTTTTACGGTGTCGAAGGTGTGCCATTCCCAGCTGTCTTCTTCAACGTTGGCAAGTGCAGCAGCCATTCCGCCCTGAGCCGCACCAGTGTGCGAACGGGTTGGGAAGAGCTTTGAAATCACGGCTGTCTTTGCGTGTGGACCAGCTTCAATAGCTGCGCGCATGCCGGCACCGCCAGCACCCACAATCACGACGTCGTATTGGTAGTGGTGAACCTTAGGCGTTGCAGTGGTCACTTTTCAGGATTCCTTTTTTGGGGCTACTTTGCCGGACAGAAAGATGGAAGAAGCTCTGCAGCTGCATTGGCAGGGCATGGATCAAAGGTGAAGACAACTAGGGTGCCGAGGATAACTAGGGCGGCACACACGGCCCATAGAGTGACAACCAAAGTCTTGCGAACTGATTCCCGAGATGTGTAATCGTTCACAATTGTGCGCATTCCATTGGTGCCGTGAATCATGGCTAGCCAAAGCATTGAGACATCCCANACTTTCCAGAATGGGTCGGACCACTTGCCGCCAACGAAGGCAAAGTCGATTGCCTTGATGCCTTCACCGAGGTAAAGGTTTGCGAACAGGTGTCCAAAGATCAAGACGAGCAGGATTACGCCTGAGGCTCGCATGTAGAGCCAGCCGTATTTTTCTAGGTTGGCTTGTTCGCGGCTACGGGGGCTGCGAGGTTGCTCGATAACTACTGACATTCGCTACTCCTTAACCGAATACGTGCATTAGGTGACGCGGGGCAAAAGCGGCAAACACAACGAAGGCAATCGCAACCACGACCCAGAACATGACGTTCTGGTATTTGACGCCCTTGCGCCAGAAGTCGATGAGGATGATGCGAAGACCGTTGAAGGCGTGAAACAGGATGGCGGCAACTAGACCAAGCTCGGCGAGGCCGATTAGCGGGGTCTTGTAGGTTGCGATGACTACGTTATAAGCCTCTGGGCTAACGCGAACGAGGGCAGTATCAAGTACGTGCACAAGCAGGAAGAAGAAAATTGCCAATCCGGTGATGCGATGCAACACCCATGACCACATGCCTACTTTGCCCCGATATAGGGTGCCGGCTGGTTTTGTTACCAAGAAAAATCCTCCTCGATCGGCCACTTCTTTGAAGTCGAAATCCTCTCTATTCTAAACCCATCTTTTGCCTAGTTCTCGCCGAAATTGACGGGGTCGGCTAGGGTTTCTACTTGTTATGACCAATCAGAGAGAACCACTCGATCGTTTTTTCAGCATCATTCCAGCCGGGGGAATCGGCAGCCGACTCTGGCCGCTTTCTCGCGCTTCCGCGCCTAAGTTTTTGCACGACCTCACCGGCTCCGGTCAAACCCTCCTGCAAGACACCTGGGAT
>JGI25913J50563_1000210_pt1 | contig 11309 bp, 12 predicted proteins | sample LauGreSp1BDMLBSN_2_FD_50563 | JGI IMG/M metagenome (IMG submission 50563)
GCCAAGCCAAGCGCTCAATCTTCGAACGTTATTTTCTGGAGCTTGGGATATGGAAATTTTTGATTACGACAACATCTTGTTGCTGCCACGCAAATGCCGTGTGGAAAGCCGCTCTGAATGCGATGCAGGTGTTGAACTCGGTGGCCGCAAGTTTCGCTTGCCCGTCGTCCCCGCCAACATGAAGACCGTGGTGGATGAGAGCATCTGCTTGTGGATGGCGCAAAACAATTACTTCTACGTGATGCACCGCTTCGATTTGGACAATGTCCAATTCGTGAAAGACATGCACGCCAAGGGTGTGTACGCCTCCATCTCTTTGGGCGTCAAAGGCCCAGACCGCGCCACCGTGGACACACTGGCTGCCGCTGGCCTCACGCCTGAGTACATCACCATCGACATCGCTCACGGCCACGCCGACAGCGTGCGTGACATGATTGGCTACATCAAGGCCAAGATGCCAAATAGCTTCATCATCGCGGGCAACGTGGCGACGCCCGAAGCCGTGATTGACCTCGAAAACTGGGGCGCTGACGCGACCAAAGTAGGCGTAGGCCCAGGCAAGGTGTGCATCACCAAGCTCAAAACAGGTTTTGGCACGGGTGGCTGGCAGTTGTCAGCGGTCAAGTGGTGCGCCCGCGTGGCGACCAAGCCCATCATTGCGGACGGNGGCATTCGCAGCCACGGTGACATTGCCAAGAGCATCCGCTTTGGCGCCTCAATGGTGATGATTGGTTCGTTGTTTGCAGGCCACGAAGAATCGCCAGGCAAGACCGTGGAAGTGAACGGCGAGTTGTTCAAGGAATACTACGGCTCAGCCTCTGACTTCAACAAAGGCGAATACAAGCACGTCGAAGGCAAGCGCATTTTGGAGCCCGTCAAAGGCAAGCTGGCCAACACGCTGATTGAGATGGAGCAAGACGTGCAAAGCTCNATCAGCTATTCAGGCGGCACCAAGCTGATGGANATTCGCAAGGTGAACTACGTGACCTTGGGCGGTGACAACGCCGGCGAACATCTGTTGATGTAAACCCCGCTCCACGGCCAAATTTCGGCCAAACAAAAAGCCTGTCTGCTTCAACGCATGACAGGCTTTTTTGTACCGTCGTCTTTATTTGGCTCTGATTTACTTGTGAAGCAGCTCAAGCGCCAACGTGTTCAGGCGACTGCCCGGCTGCGTCATGGATTCCACGATGCTGAAGTGCTGCAAGCCTTCCAAGGCCTCAGCCACAGGCACACGATCTTTGCCCCACGACTGTTGAATCAACCGGTTGTGACGCAGAAACTCTTCGCTCTCAATGCCGCCGGCCACGCTGTAGAGCGTGCCCTGCGGAGGTGCGGGCATCCATGCAGGGCTGTTGCGCAACACCACATCNTCNGTCAAGCGCANGCTNTCTTTGAGGTANGGCGTGGCTTGCACAGATTCGAGTTCGTACAAACCAGAAATCGACAACGCTTTGGTGACCAAATGCGCTGGCAAATCAGCGGCGTAAGCAGTCCAATCGCAAGCCAACAGCATGGTCACCAAATGGCCGCCTGCTGAATGCCCCACCAAGGTAATACGACTTGGATCACCCCCGAAGCGATGGATGTTGCGCCACACCCACGCCACGGCCTTGACCATTTGCAGCGTGATGTCAGACACCGTCACTGCGGGACACAACGCATAGTTGGGCACCACCACATGCGCGCCTTGTGCGTTGAACGTGGGGGCGATGAATGAATGGTCGGCTTTGTCGAGCGAGCGCCAGTACCCACCGTGGATGAACACCACCACGGGGGCTTTTTCAGCGGCGTTGTCGCTGGGAAAAATATCCAAAGTTTCGTTCAAGCCACGGCCATAGGCCACATCTTGAAAACAACGATGCGTGTTGCGCACCTGCGCCGAAGCGTCCCGCCAATGCGCGAAGTGCGCTGCATGCTCGGGCACCAAAGCACGGTTGTTGTACATGCTGTCATACCAAGCACCGTCGCGTTGCGTCATAGTTTTTTCTCTAAAAGAATTTGTACGTTGGTCCAGCCACGGTTTTGGGTGTGGCTGTTTTCCGAGACCGTGCTGCTGCTGTAAAAGCTGCCTGTGTTGTAGTTGCGTGGGTCAAGGTTGCTCAAGCTCAAGCGCCAAGCGGTGCTGCTATCGACGCGCCAAAGACCGTAAATATCCATCACACGTTTTTGCGACACCGTCAGCCACTGCACATCACTGCTGCGGGTGGTGTAGCCGGGGTTGTAGTTCACATTGCCACCGATGGTGAGCGGCACAGCGCGCAAGCGGTAATCTGCGCCGAGGTTGGCCGTCATGTCGGGCTGCTGGTCCAGCCGGTTGTTGGGGCCATCGATGCTGAGCACCCGCGAGCGATAAAAGCTCACATTGCTGCGCAAGTCCACATGCGGCGCATCGGCAACCCACTGGTCCATGCGGAACTTGGCCTCTAGTTCAATACCTTCTGTGATGGCTTCGCTGATGTTTTGTGGGCTAGACAACCAACGGCCATTCACCCCTGGCTCTTGCGTCGTGACATTGCGGATGAGGTTTTGCACGCGGCGGTGAAAAGCGCTCGCGCTCAGCACACCACCTTGCGGCAAATAACGCTCCACCGCCACGTCGAGGCCAGTGGCGATTTCTGGCTTGAGGTTGGGGTTGCCCGACACATCCGGATTGGTGGCGCTGTTGTCATCGCGCGTGTAGGTGCGACGCGCCAGCAATGTCTGCATGGCGGGTGTTTTGAAACTACGGGTCAAGCTCATNCGCACTTGGTCACGGCTGTCTGGATCCGGCCGCCACATGGCGTGCAGCAAGGGTGTAAACACACTGTTGCGGTTGCTCACATCACCCGCAGATGTATTGCCATCGGTGGTCAAGCCCTCATAACGTGCGCCCAAATGCGTCGCCCAATGGGGCGTGAGTTGCCATTCGTCTTGAGAGTAGATGGCATAACGCATGGAGCTGGCCTTGAAATCGGCAGCGCCTGGTTGTGCTTGATACTGACCTGCAACGGCCTGCGTGCGCCGCACCGATTCCACTTCTGAGCCGCTCACCCACTGGTGGCCGCCGCCCATCACATTGGTGTATTTGCCACCCACGCTGGCTGAACGGTCTTGCACATGCGAGTTTTCTGTGGCGATTGGCAGCAACAATAAATTGTTTGATGTTTGTTGAAATTCGTTGTGGCTGTTCCAGCCGCCCACATTGAACTTCCACTCCATGTTGCTGTCCAACGACAGCTTGCGCCGCCATTGACCATTCAAGCGAGCCACCGCGAAATGGTTTTTGTTTTCGCTAATCGCTGCTGCGGGGCTACCGGCAACGCTCATGCCATTGAGCGTCTCTGTTGCTTGCATGGCTCCTGGTGTCTTGCCTTGCGACAACGCAACAAAAGGCATCAGGGTGAACGTTTCACCGGGATCACCTTTCAATTGCAAGCGTGCCGAAGCATTCATGCCCTCGCGGTCGTAATGGCTATCGCTCACACGGCGACGCACCGTTGTTCCCGTGCCGTCGGTGCGGGTTAAGTCGTTTTCACTGTGGTCCGGCGCCGCATATCGGTTGACCGACAAGGTGTAGTTGCCTGACCACTTGTCAGCATCGTGGTGCTTGACCAACGAAGCGGTGGGCGATGCATATCCGCCTTGAAACGACGAGCCCACTTTCAACTCGGTGGGCATGCCTTTGCGCCCCTCACGCGTGATGATGTTGATGGTGCCAGCGATTGCTTGGGCGCCAGTCTCCGCTGTTGGGGCGCGGTAAATCTCCACACGCTCAACCATTTCTGGAGTGAGTGACTCCACCGAGAACCCGGGCGGCACACGCTCACCATCGAGCAAAATTTGGGTGTAGCCCTGACTCATGCCACGCATGCGAATACCGCCACCTCGACCGGGTGCACCACCCAAGGTGATGCCCGGCATACGCTTCAAAATTTCGCCTAGGTTGGCGTCACCTTGGCGCTCAATCTCTTCTCGCCCAATGACAATTTTGCTGGCGGTAGATTCACGACGTTGCTGCGTGTCGTTGTCTCGGCCGCTGGTAATTTCAATGCGTCCCATGTCAGATGTGGTGGGAGCGGGGGCCGTGGTTTGCTGCGCCAATGCGGCAAAAGTGCTTAAAGCAAAGGGCACAAGCAGTGTGCGAGCGGAAGGCGTGAAATGCATGTCAAAAAGTTTAACGAGGTATCGATACCCTTGCCGTGTAAAGTTCAGGTTTTCTTTTTGATGCAAGTTCCATGAGCCAAGCTTACGCGCCACACGCCTACGAAATCAAAAGTGCCTCGCTGCCCTTGGTGTCTTTTCTTCTCAAAAACCCCGATGTATCCGCTTTGCAAGCGGATATGGCACGCCGTCTGGGCGCCACACCCGACTTCTTTGACAATGACCCCGTGGTGATTGATCTCAGCGCCTTGGAGGACCCCAACGGCTTGCTCGACCTGCCCTCGGTCTGCCTCATGTTGCGTACCCACCGCATGCTGCCTGTGGCGGTTCGCGGTGCAAATGAATACCAATTAACTAACGCGCACAAGGCCGGCTTGTTTGAGGCCCGCGACTTGAGCATTCAAACCCCAGCGGCAACGCGCGTTGAAACCGTGGTGCAAGAAGTCATCCGCGAAGTCGAAGTGGTGCGTGAGGTTCAAACCAGCAGCGCAGCGATGGTGATCGACAAGCCCTTGCGCTCAGGCCAACACGTCTATGCCAAGGGACGCGACCTGATCGTGCTGGCCATGGTCAACCCCGGCGCTGAAATCATGGCGGATGGCCACATTCATGTGTATGCCCCACTGCGNGGCAAAGCCATTGCTGGCGCTCGCGGGGATGCGCAAGCGCGCATCTTCACTTCCTGCCTAGAGGCCGAGCTGATTTCGATTGCTGGCACCTACCGCACCAGCGATCAGCCATTCCCCCCTGAAGTCGCTGGAAAGCCCACTCAAATCAGCCTCCAAGACGATAAGTTGGTGATGCAAGCACTGTAAAATTGCGAATTAATTTTTAGATCAACTAGGGCTATTTACATGACAAAAATCGTGGTGGTGACTTCTGGCAAAGGCGGCGTGGGCAAGACCACAACCAGCGCCAGTTTTTCCTCTGGCCTCGCTTTGCGCGGCTTCAAAACGGTGGTCATCGACTTTGACGTCGGCCTGCGCAACCTTGACCTCATCATGGGGTGCGAACGTCGCGTGGTGTATGACTTTATCAACGTCATCAATGGTGAAGCCACGCTGAACCAAGCCTTGATCAAAGACAAGCAGTGCGACAACTTGTTCGTGTTGGCAGCCTCACAAACGCGTGACAAAGACGCCCTTACCAAAGAAGGTGTGGAGCGCGTGTTGAACGAGCTCAAAGGCATGAAGTTCGACTACATCGTGTGCGACTCCCCTGCCGGCATCGAAGTGGGCGCCATGATGGCCATGCACTTCGCTGACGAAGCTTTGGTGGTCACCAACCCAGAAGTNTCNTCNGTGCGCGACTCGGATCGCATCTTGGGCATGCTCAGCAGCAAGACACAACGTGCGATTGATGGCGACACCCCCATCAAAGAACACCTGCTCATCACGCGCTACAACCCTAGTCGCGTGGAAGAAGGTCACATGCTGTCGCTTGAAGACATTCAAGACATCTTGCGCATTCCGTTGATCGGCGTGATCCCAGAATCTGAAACCGTGTTGACCGCATCCAACCAAGGCTTGCCTGCGGTTCACTTGGACAACACCGATGTGTCTGAAGCCTACAAAGACGTGATCAGTCGCTTCTTGGGTGAAGACGTGCCCATGCGTTTCACTGAGCATGTCAAACCAGGTTTGTTCAAACGCATTTTTGGCGGGAAGTAAGACATGTCGTTGCTCTCTTTTTTACTCGGCGAGAAGAAAAAAACAGCNAACGTGGCGAAAGAACGTTTGCAGTTCATCCTGACGCATGAGCGCTCAGGNCGCAATCCACAGCCCGACTACCTGCCTGCTTTGCAGCGCGACTTGGTGGCCGTGCTTTCCAAATACGTGAAGATCAATCCAGACGACATCAAAGTCAACTTGGAACGTCACGACAACCTCGAAGTGCTCGAAGTCAAAATCGAACTACCCGAGTNAGGTTTCAGCCCTTCGAAAAACAAAAAGCGTCCCGAGGGACGCTTTTTATTTGGCTTTGATAAGCAGAGAGTGGATTAACCACCCTTGCTTGAACGCTTGCCAGGGTTCTTTTTGCTACGTGTCGCAACACCGCGCTCAAGACTCACACGTTGACCGCGACCACCGGTGCGCGGCGTTGTGCCAGGCAAAGGTGTTGGTGCTGGTGAGCGTTTGCGGTCGGCTTCGGTGACGATTTTGTTTCCCATGAAATTTTCCAGATAAAAAGTTAAAGCCCCTAATTAGGCCACATGCACGGCGTATTTTCGCACGTAACGACCCATAATCCATCGATACAGAGGTTTATATGAATCCAAAGATCAGTGAATTGCTGGCCCGCATCCAGCAAATGGAGTTGGAAATCGAGCAAGAGATGCAGCGACGACGCGCTGAACTTCAGGCTGATTTTGAGGAAAAGCGTGTCAAGTTTGAATACGAAGTTTTAGAACAACAACGCCGCTTCAAGACTGGCGTAATCAAATACATGCTTTCAGCTGACTTGCTCAGCATCCTAACGGCACCCGTGATCTACTCGGTGTTAGTTCCCATGTTGTTGTTCGACCTGTCAGTCACGGTCTATCAACACGTTTGCTTTCGCGCTTACGGCATCCCACGCGTCAAGCGCAGCGACTACTTTGTGTACGACCGCGCGCATTTGGCCTATTTGAACTTGATTGAAAAAATCAACTGCGGCTACTGCTCGTATGGCAATGGCCTGATGGCGTATGGTCGCGAAATTGTGGCCCGAACCGAGCAATATTGGTGCCCCATCAAGCATGCCCGAAAGGTCATGGCNGCGCACCCTTATTACACCAACTTTGTAGATTTTGGAGATGCCGAAAGCTATCAACGCGAATTAGAAAACCTTCGCGCCAAACTCACNGAGATCAACAAAACAGCTGAATAAAGTACCCCTTTCAAGCCAATGACAGACATTAACAAACGCCTGATGGATTTAGAGATCAAGGCCAGCTTCACCGAAGACTTGGTAGAGCAACTCAACCAAACTATTTTTCAACAACAGCAGCAAATTGATGCACTGATACGCGAAGTCAGCCAGCTGCGTCAGCAAACGCCAGACGGCGGGTCGGGTGGCTTTCGTAGCCTGCGCGATGAGCTACCACCCCATTACTGACCCATGCAAGAACTTTCTGCGAGCCGCCTGGGTGAACTCGCTCTCGTTGCGCTTTACCGGCTAAGTGCCTACGCCGTCATCAACCTGATCGACGACGCGGCCATGCTGTCCATCGTATTCGTCTAATTTTTTAACTGAGGCAACTATGACAAAAACAATCGACTATTACTTGGCGCCGCAAAGCCCTTGGACGTATTTAGGGCATCAACGCTTAGTGGAAATCGCCAAAGCAGCAGGTGCCACAGTGCGTGTGATGCCCATGGATTTAGGCAAGGTGTTCCCTATCTCCGGTGGCTTGCCTTTGGGCAAACGTGCGCCCCAACGCCAAGCCTATCGCTTGGTGGAGTTGGCGCGTTACAGCAAAGCATTGGATTTACCACTTCACCTGCACCCCAAGTTTTTCCCTGTCGCTGGCGATGACGCCGCCCGCCTCATCATCGCGGTGGACATGCACCACGGCACCGACGCTGCATTGGCCATCACCGGCGCAGTGTTGTCAGCTGTGTGGCACGAGGAGCGCAACATTGCAGATGCCGACACACTGGCGCTCTTGCTATCAGAGCAAAAGCTAGACGCAGCTTGCATCGCTTTGTCGCACACACCTGAAGTGCAAGCGCGCTATGACGCCTACACACAAAGCGCCATCGACTCGCAGGTGTTTGGCGCGCCTAGCTTTGTGATTGACGGCGAGTTGTTCTGGGGCCAAGACCGCTTGGACTTCGTGCAGCAGCGCTTAGAAGCTTGATGCTTTAAGGCCACAAACAATTCAGCCACCGGAGCTGCACACAAGGTGCAACGCGGTGGCTGAATGCCGTTTTAGCNGGTGCTAATTAACGGGGTGTGCGTGGCTTAGGTGCGCGTTTTTTGGCGTCAAAACCGCCGCCAAACGATTTCCCAGCGGGACGTGCTGGCTTGTCGAAAGGTGTGCGACCTGCTTCAAACGGAGCGCGTGGACCGCGTGCTGGCGCACGGTCATCAAAGCTGCGCGGAGCGCGATCTTCAAAGCTACGTGGGGCACCGAAGTTGCCGCGTGGAGCGCCTTGGCCTTCGCCAAAGTTGCCACGAGGGGCACCTTGACGTGGCTCGAACGAGTTACCACGACGGTCATCAAAACGGTTTTCAGAACGACCTTCAAAGCGGTTGTCTGAACGACCTTCCGAACGTGGCTCGAAGCGGCCTTGGCCATTGCCTTCAAAGCGGCCACCACTGCCACCACCACCAAATTTGTTACCACCGCCGAAGCCGCCACGACCACCACCGCCGCCGCCGCCGAACTTGCCGCCGCCTTTGCGGTCGTAGTCACGGCCGCCACCGCCACGTTGCTCGAGGCGTTGTGTGGGTTCCATGCCTGGAATCACTTCAGGTGTGAACTGCTGGCGTGTGTAGGCTTCGATGTCGAAAATTTTGCGCTTGTCGCGGAACTCGGCCAAAGTCACAGCCAAACCGTCACGGCCTGCACGGCCGGTACGACCAATGCGGTGGGTGTAATCCTCAGACTTCATTGGCAAGCCAAAGTTGAACACGTGTGTCACTGTGGGCACGTCAATGCCGCGAGCTGCCACATCGGTTGCCACCAAGAACTGCACCTGACCTTGGCGCAAAGCCATCAAGCGGCGGTTACGCAAACCTTGGCTCAAAGCGCCGTGCAAAGCCACAGCTGAGAAACCTTCTTGTTGTAAATCATTGGCCAAGCCGTCGCACTCGATTTGGGTGCTCGCAAAAATGATGGCTTGGTTGATGGTGGTGTCACGCAAGAGGTGGTCCAACAAACGGCGCTTGTGTTGCGCGTTGTCTGCCCAATGCAGCACTTGGCGAATGTTGCTGTGCTTCTCTTGAGGTGAGTCAATTTGAATGCGTTGGGGTTGACGCATGACGCGTGTGGCCAACTGCTGAATGCGCGGCGCGAACGTGGCGCTGAACATCATGGTTTGCTTGCGATCGATGGTGAGCTGGTTGATTTCAGCCAAATCGTCCGAGAAACCGAGGTCCAACATACGGTCGGCTTCGTCCACCACCAAGAATTGGACTTTGTCCAACTTGATTTGCATGGAGCGTTGCAGGTCGAGCAAACGGCCGGGTGTGGCCACAACCAAGTCAGCGTTTTGCAACTTGGCAATTTGCAACTGGTAAGGCATACCGCCCACCACGTTGGCAACGCGCAAACCACGGCAATGCTTCACCAAGTCGATGGCGTCATGCGCCACCTGTTGAGCGAGCTCGCGGGTTGGGCAAACGATCAAGGCGCCAGGGGTTGGGGCTTTGAAGTTGCGTGTGTTGGTGGGGTCTTTGCGCTTGGCACGCTTAGGAGCCTCTTCGCCATTGGCCGCAGCGTCAGCCACGAGCTTGTCCCACGCTGCTTTGTCAGCAGCTTCGGCTTCGGCTTGTTGCTGGAGCAAGGTGTGCAACACGGGCAACAAGAAAGCAGCCGTCTTGCCGCTACCGGTTTGGCTAGACACCATCAAGTCGATGAAACCTGCTTTGGCATCTGCGTTGGTGGATGGCAAAGCCAAAGGAATGGTTTTGAGCTGAACGCTGGTGGGTTGGGTGTAGCCCAAATCAGCCACCGCTTGCACCAGTTCACGGGCCAAACCCAACTCGACGAAACCGTTAGGCACATCGACTTTAGGCGCTTCGGCTTCGGCTTGAGCGACTTCGGGTGTGTGAACGCCCTCAGTAGACACCACGTCTTGAACGGGAATAGAAATAGTTTCGGCAGGCGCAAATTCGCCTGTCACATTTAAAGTGTCAGTCATGATTTTTTCTCGCACGTGAGCGCCGCAAGTTGTGCGGCTGCTCCGTTCTAGGTTAAAAAACATCAACCATCAAACGGAACCTGCTCTGACCCGCTAGGGGTTTATTCAGTGCTTGGGGCTCATTTGGCGAGCCCGGTGAATGAAGGGAGATGTACAAATTCGCTACGGCTTTGTAGCGAAGACCGCAATTATGGCACGGATTCGGGTTTTTACCTAATTAAAGTTTCAAAAAGTGTTCACGGTAGTGAATCATCTCGTCAATCGACTCGTGCACGTCAGCCAGAGCAGTGTGTTTCTGGGCCTTTTTGAAGGCGTTCAAGACCTCGGGCTTCCAGCGGCGTGACAGCTCTTTGAGCGTGCTCACATCCACGTTACGGTAGTGAAACCAGCCTTCAAGCTTAGGCATGTATTTATTCAAAAAGCGGCGGTCTTGGCCAATGGTATTGCCACACATGGGCGACGCCCCCTTAGACACGTATTGCTTCATGAACGCAATGAGTTGCTCTTGAGCCTGTTCCTCAGTGACGGTGGAGGCTTTGACTTTGTCAATCAAGCCGCTCTTGCCATGGGTGCCTTTGTTCCAGCATCCATCTTGCTCAGCAACTCGTCGCTTTGGTGAATCACGAACACGGGACCTTCAATACGGATCGACAAATCGGGGTTGGTGACGATGACCGCGATTTCTAGCAAGCGCTCGCGCTCGGGGTCAAGGCCAGACATTTCGCAATCGAGCCAAACCAAGTTCAAGTCTGACTTGGCGAGTTTGGGGACGACGGGGGTAACAGGAGTGGTTGCAACTTCAGACATGNGCTAGATTGTCGCCCATCATCTAAACTCCTCCCTCATGATGAATCCCTCTCTCGCGATGACCTTGACACTGGCAGTTATGCTGGTGGCCAACCTGCTCACCAAACTCTGGCTCAGCGGCCGTCAAGTGCGTCACGTGGCGCAACACCGCGCGCAAGTACCTGCGGCGTTTGCACACACCATCAGCTTAGATGCCCACCAAAAAGCCGCCGACTACACCATGGCCAAAGCGCGTGTGGGCGTGGCCGATATGGGGCTCGATGCCCTCACCTTAGTCGCATGGACCTTGCTCGGTGGCTTAGACCTGCTCAACCAAGTCACATTAGATTGGATGGGTGAAGGCATGGGTCAACAAATCATGCTGGNGGTGAGCTTTACATTGATTGGTGGCTTGATTGGCCTGCCCTTGTCGCTGTTTCAAACCTTTGGCGTTGAGCAGCGCTTTGGCTTTAACAACACCACACCTAAGCTCTGGGTGAGTGACATGCTCAAAGGTTTGTTGGTGGGCAT
>JGI25913J50563_1000211_pt1 | contig 11282 bp, 12 predicted proteins | sample LauGreSp1BDMLBSN_2_FD_50563 | JGI IMG/M metagenome (IMG submission 50563)
GCGAGAAGCGCTTCTTACAGTTCAAGGAGGAGAGTGACCGCACTCTTGCTAATCTCACGGCGGTGATGTCTAACATCTCTGAGCGAAAGAAGACCTTCGCAGCCATCGCTGCGACACCAGCACCCGCACCAGCCCCCGCAACACCATCCCCTCCGCCGTCTCTGCCCGCCTCGCCCGCAGAGTCTGTAAGCAGCCACAACCCCAACCCAACTCTTGACTTTATCTTCAAAAAGATCAAGTGTGATCAGACATCTGACTACTGGTGGGTGCTCAAGGAAGCCTATAACATTAATCCAGAGCGATTTGAAATCGTTGGTCTGTCTCACTACAGCAACGAAGAGGAGATGGCGCATATCACAATCAGCTACAGAATCCCAACCTACAAGGGGTCTTGGGTAAAGAACTACTTCCACGTCTATCACGATGGAGAACCGACTCGCCCCTGCTACAGAACAATCACAGGTGCTGGACTGAATAGGACAACTATTATTCTGGCAGTCTTTCACTCTAAGAAGTAAACAAAACAAACTACAAAGAGGGCAACGCCCCATCTTTTTGATAAAAGTTGAGCGCAACTGATACCAATATTATCAGTCCCTCCCAACAGAATGCCGTTCTTGATGCCCGACCCTTACGTCAGCAAGATCACCGGCGCACTACACTCTAAGCAGACTCTGGTCGTCTACAAGACTCATCTTAACCGTCTGGCCAAAGAAGGATGGGGAGACCCTCAGGCTCTATACGACAACGACTCTGAGATTGCCCAGTGGATTCGAGATTCTGGACTGCCCGCCGTCACCCAACGCAAGCTCTGCGTCTCAATCTTCTACGCCATCAATCTTGAAAAGGAAGACGTTCAGAATCTGGAAATCTACAAGCTGAACACCGAGCTGAAGAAGGCAGAGATTCGTCAGAACAAGGCAGATGACAAAGAGTATCTTGCCAAATTCTTGCCTGATGACTAAGTAGATGCCATATCACCTCGAGCTCGGTTCCACCGGCCACAACTTCCCCGCAGGCAAGGCAATCGTGGTCTCTACGATGTCTGGCAAGCATCACAGTCTAAGCCCTATTCCTATAAAGAAAGCCAAGGCACAGATGCGAGTCTTAGAAGCTGAAGCAAAAAAGAAAGGGGAGATGTAGATGGATGCGGGCGTTCTACAACAGGCTGGACTCTCTACGGCTGGGATTGCCATTCTTTTTATTGTTTACAGAATGTCTAAAGCTATTATTGGCCACCGTCTTGTCTCGGATTGCTGCGGCCGTAGGATGGAGATGGGACTCGCCATCGCTGATATGTCAGGAACCAGTCCCCCGGCTTCCGTCGAGACACTCCAACCTCCGCCAATCTTAGAGTCTATAAAAATCCCACGTCCTGTAGTAGAAGATGGTAGGCCGTCTACCCAAGACAGACCCGAAGGTAAGGAAGGGAGTAGTCATCCCGCGCCAGAGTCATCAGATGGGAAGTGATATTGACCAGAGGGAAGCCAATGCTGCGAGGATTGCCTCTGTCTATCGGGAACGTAAGACTCTATCACATCCTGGAGGCTACGGCGAGGCCAACGCACTTAGGGAACAAATTCTCAAACTCTCGCTGTTTCCTAATCTCTATAACAGATCTGAACTTCTGCGGCACGGATAAAAGCTGATACCTCTCTTAGAATGGTGGACTATATTCCCGCTGAGAAAGGGGTTGTCATCCGGATGCCGTCTGTGGCAAATCTTATGGTTGATTCTTTTGATCGCAAATCATCACTCACGAGCGCTTTTGACTTTCAAATCACAAAGCCTCAAGCTCTTCTTAATGGTTTCTTTACTCGTGTCGCAGCGACTGAAGTTACTCTTAATTGGTTTGAGCCTAATATTTCTGCGGCTCTTGGTAACAATACGTTTATCGTTGGAATCGTATCAACTCTTACTTTTTATACTGTTACTTTTTTTGATGGTAACTTCACTATGGCTCAGGCACTTGATTGGATTGCGACAGTTTTAACTGCGACTGTTCCGAGCGTAACGTTTACTATTGTTCAAACTGGTGGAGCAAGAACTGATCTTACGGCTACTGCTAATTTTACAATCGTTCGCACAATCTTATCACAGGCAATGGGGTTTGCTACACAAGATAATACTCCTGCTCTTTTTAAATCTATTATAAATGCCCCGGATATCAGGCCGTATCAATATTTAGATTTTGTATCCGACCAGCTGACCTACAATCAGAACGTCAAAGACGCTACGACAAATAATACCGATAAAAATGTTCTTTGTCGCTGGTATTTTAGCTGGGATAATCCTACGTTTAATGATAAATATGGATTTCCTATTCTGATGGGGTATACAGGATTCACTTGTAGGCGCCTATTCAGCCCCGCCAAGCAAATCAAATGGGAGCCTAATATGCCTATCGGCAATCTTTCGTTTCAAGTGTTTGGGTTTGCTACAACTGCTAATTTCAGCAGAACCACGCCTCTCGCTACATCAAATAGAACAAATACTGGATGGCAGATGACTCTTCAGCTCTCCGAAGTCTAAAAGAACTTACGGCGGTAGCTCGCAATATTCGTCTTAAGACTTGTCGAGTCTCCCCACAGAAGATAGTAACTTAAGAATCCTGCCCGTGTAGGATCTTTTGTAGTCAAGTCTTTAGAGTGTCTCGTCCGGTATCTCTCCCGCTGCTCCTTAGAGTGTGTAAGAGTGTAGTCGTCCATCCCGGCCGCTCCGAAGTCAGTGTGCTTCAGACGTCCTGCGTCGCCCTCAAAGACTGCGCGCCACTTCTTACCCGCAATAGGAGACTTGATAACTTCCAAGAGCTTCATCACTAATTTGTGCCTATATATATTACCTCGGGACAGCCCATAAGAGGCTTCAACATATGTAGGCACAAATTTAAAGAATCTCAATGGCAGCAAAAGCAGATGCCTCGCTTGTCCTGGACAGAATACTCAAGAATCTGGCGCTCTCGAAACCCGGAGAGAGCTAAGCAGAATGACCAAAAACGTTATATCAAAAATAGAAAGGTTAAGAAGCCAAGAATCTTTGCTTCTGAACCCCCGCCTCCTTCCTTTACAGTCTTGTTTAATTAAAATCAGCCGTTCCTTCAAAACACAAAGTCCGCTGTGCCCTGGCTCATCAGGAGGGTTGAGTTATAAATATACGAAACATTAAGAACCCACGTGGTCGCCGCCGTCGGAGTCTGGATCTGGAGATTGACAATTCCATTCGTGATGGGCTTGCCGTGAACCAGAACGTGGTGCGCATCCTCGTCAACGAACGTCTGGGCGAACGGCAGCTCCGTCCAGTAGGCGAGCGTCGCCGTGTTCGTGAAGGCGCCACCGCCAGATGTCAGAGCCTGGCCGTCAAAGGCCGACACCTTGTTGCCGTTAATCAGATTGAACAGCTGCGACACACCCAGATCGTAGCGAGCGTAGATGTCGCCCGCATACAGCATCTGGATATTCGTCGGCTGATACCACCTGAGAGGGTTAGACGACGTGTCCGCTGAGTTTGTAAGCCAGCAGTGGATAGCCTTGACCTCGCCTGACCGGAAGCCCGTAAGCACTACCGGCTGGACGGAGGCAGTGTTGACAAGATTGATGCGCTGGACTTGCTGGACGAACTCGCACGGGAAGGCGTAGGCGTTCGTCGCCATATCCACACGGCGCGCCAGAGCGTCGCCCTGGTTGTTGAGCATCACCTGCTGAACCTGGAAGTTCGCCGACGCAAGAGACACGTTGGCCGCCGTAGGAGTCGTCGCACCGCCCGTCGCCACCGCTACGACTGAGACGGGCGTGTTGAGCTCCACCGTGATCTGGACTTGCTGCGTCAGAAGATCCGTAGGGAACGGGTGCGCCTTGCCAACGCCAGACGGGATGTTGTGCGGCAGCGTCAGCACGACGTAGGCATTCTGCGCAGCGGCGCCCCACGCACCGGCCGTCGCAGAGTTCAGGGCAAAGTTGCCACCCAGATTCACAACGTCATCCACCGACGTGCGGCTCGTCTGGCGACGGAGGGCGTTCTGGAGAATCTGATCGCCGCTTAAAAAATACTGACTGGACCCTCCGTAGCGGAAAGAGACCTGCTTGATGAGAGCGTAGCCCCAGCCCTGCGGCAGAGCGATAGAGCTGTCCGTAGAGGCCGTGAACTGCGCCATCTGGAAGCTCAGCACGACGTCCTGGATGCCGTTCTGGGGAGGGATGGTGAAGACAGAGCTTCCGCCCGTAAGATTGGCGAACTGCTGAACGAACTTCGTGTTCTGCGTCGTCGCCCAGCACTGCTTGACGTTGTTCTGGCCATCGTAGTAATACAAATCGTCACACTCACCCGGACGAACCATCTCCTGAACACTGGTTGCCATCTTATACTTAGAGTAATCAAATAAAATTGAGCGCACTAAGAAGGTAAGAAGCCGAGTCTGCCGGATGGAAGAACAGTGGAGGGACGTCGTAGGCTACGAAGGACTGTATCAAGTGTCGGACGCAGGCCGGGTGAGGAGTCTGAACTTTAACCAACAGAAAGGTAATGTCCAGCTACTCAAGCCTCAAGCCAATACACACGGCTATCTTCAGGTAAATCTTAAGCGAAGATTATATGCTGTAGCTCGTCTTGTCGCACAAGCGTTCATTCCACCGATAGACGACAAGTCGGAAGTAGATCATATTGACAGAGATAAGAGTAACAACAGGATTGAAAATCTTCGTTGGGCTGACAGAACTGATCAGATGGTTAATCGTGGTTATGATCTCGGTGTTACAGGCGAGCGTAATATTCTGTTTAGAAACGGAAGATATCACTTGAAAGTCTGTCGCAATTATATTACCTATACCGCCTCTTTCTCAACGCTTCCGGAAGCTGTAGTTGCTCGGGACAATTACCTTGCGTCTATATAGAATGTCCTTCACACCAGCAAGCACTAAAGTTGGCGCACCCCGTCTTGAGATGTCCGGNTCTGGCGCGCCNAAATCCACGCTCTATGGTGTAATTGGTAAGACTAAGATGGATCCGCTCCAACGCTCCCTCGGCGGCCTTGTCCACACCACAACTGCCGGAAACAAGATTCAGCACGGAACAGCCGCTAAGGTCAGCTCTGAATCTAAGAACACAGACCGCCACATTCTCGGCCCCTCTGCCCGGACGCACGTCCCCGGCCAGCACTATGGTATGGTGCCGTATGCCGGTCACTTCCGCTCTGCTCTCGGATCTGAGGTCTCTTAAAGTTTAGCCTCCTCTTGTTCAATAAACTTCTTTACCTTTGCTATCAAATCAGCCTTCGGAGGCTTGTCTGCTATCATCTGAGAACAAAAGACTTTGTGAGGGTCACCGGAGTCTTCCACCGAGAGAGCCTTCGCTGCCTTCTTAGGCGCAGCCGACTTTCGCACCTGTGTGTCGGTAATAAGATTCTTGCCAGACTCTAAAAACGTTTTGTAAGACGAGTCCATCTACCTCCACAATACAAATATCGCACCTATAGAAGGTCGGATGCCCCCTAAGTCTCAGACATCAATTCCCGATGCTACTTTTCAATTAGATCTCCCGGCCGTTGAAACCGGGGGCTGCTCAGTCTTGATGATCGGCTCTACCCGCTCCGGGAAGTCTACTGCGCTAAAGTGGATTATTGATAACTACTTCAAGAAACACTGCGGAGTCTTATTCTCACAGTCTGCCAAGGCTAACGCTTACAAAGATATGAAGTATCCCCTGATACCTCTGTCATCAGCATTCATTCCGGAATTAATTCACGACGCCTACGTCATCAACAAAGAGACTAAGAATCACTACCCGTTTCTTTTTATTATCGATGATTGTCCTCTCGTCCGGAGTGATAAAGAACTACTGAAGCTGGCAACAATATACCGTAACTCCGGCTTGTCGTCTATCGTCTGCTGTCAGGCCATCGCAATGCTCAACCCGACGTGTCGCTCTAACATCAACTTCGTCTTGCTCTTTCAGCTCAACAACACTGAGATGATAGAAAAGACTATCAAAACTTTCCTTAGAGGTTATCTGCCGCAGGGGTGGAATATCGACAAGAAGATTGAATGGTATAAGAGTCAGACAGCAGACCACTACTTTCTTTTTATTGACAACCTACACGGAACCATTCAACGGTGTAAAATAGATTTGTAGCCTCTCAGTATAAGATGTCGCTGCTCCCGTCGCAGACAAACATCACTCAAGATGAGTCTTATTTTCTCTTGGCAGGAGCACCTATCCCTGTGGCCAACATCTCAAGTCTTACCACCGATCAGATTGTTCTGGACGGGCAGACTCTGGATGCGACATCTGCTGGTGGTGGCACGCTCCTTCTTAACGGTGTCGCTATCGCATCTGCTCAGACTCTCACGAGCTCGATCGCCAACTGGGCGCAGTTTCCGGCGCTCTCGACGATTGTCTACTCAGGAGCAGGTGGCGGGGTTGAGATGAATATCGGCTCCTTCTCAACACTGGCAGGCAAAGCGCTCAGCGTGTCCTCTATCAACGGAGCCAACGCTCTGGCGTCCGTAGGCGTGTCCAGGGCGATTTCTACTGCGCACGCAGTCACAGACAACGGTGCTGCGGGCGCCCAGACGCTGGTCTTTGTCAACGACAACGCCGTCCCTCTGGCGGCTGGCCAGTGGTATCTTGTGTCGGCTATCATCACCACGACAGTCAACGTATCGTTAGCAGCAGCATTAGATACCTGGTATTTCCAGTGCGGCGTCAGCGGCGGCGGATCTTTAGCAGTCAATAATCCGAGCCTACAATACTGGGCGCAAGCAGTTGGCGTCTACAACCAGGCCGGCTCCACACGTCAGAACCAATACAACTTCACGACGCTCATAAAGTGTAATACCGCCGTGGGCGCCGTCACTCTGACGGTTATCGCCACTCTGCCTGGCCAGGTAGGCTCTCCGGGCAATTACCAGTGGAACTGTAGCAACTTTGATATCTCTCCTCTCGGCGGCCAGCTCAACTAAACATCTCGTAGAATAGATGATAAAGCAAGAACAAGAACATCTCCTCCTTGACCCGGCCGTTAAGGAAAGAATCTTAAAGTTAGTTGATGACGCTAAAGACTATCACCAAGCGTTAAGCACCTTCAAACTCTTGACACACACAGGGACTCACAAGGGGTTCCCCTGGGTTACAGACGCGGAGTTAAGAAAGAACAACCTCTTTTGGGAGGACGGCCGTCTGATTCCGGGTTCTCACCGCTCCAGCTGAACTAAACCCCTCTCTTAATAGATGTCGCTGTTACCGTCAGCCACCAATTACACACAAGAGGATAGTTTCTTCTTGCGTGCTAATATTTCCAGTCTTACTGTAGGGACTGTAAACGCAGGCACTATCTCGACGGTCAACTTGTCTGCGTCCAACTTATCTGCGGCAACCTTATCTGCGACAACCTTGCTTGCTCTGGACGCAACTATCTCGTCAATCTCAACGACCAGCATCACTCTGGACGGCAACACTCTGGACACAGGTGGTGGAGGGTTCGGTGCCACTCTGCTTCTTAACGGAGTGGCGATCGCCACGACTGCTAATATCTCATCTATCGCAGACTGGGCGTATTTTCCCGCCATCTCGACGATAGACTGTGACCAAAGAGATATCGTGGACTGTAAAGATATCTTTGCCACTAATCTGACTGCCACTAACTCTATCGCAGGTGTTATAGGAGGATTTACTACTCTCAACTCTGGTTCTATAGTCAACTCTGGCAGCATCTTAACCAACACTCTCCAGACGACTGGTCTAATTAACGCTGCGTCTATCAGCACTCCCAGTCTAAGAGCCAATCTTATCTCGTCAGGAACAGTCTTGGGAAGTAGTGGAACTTTCTCGACCGTCAACGCCAACACTATCTCGACTGCCTCTCTAACGGCGGGTGTAATAGGAGTCTCGTCTCTGACCGCAACGACTGCCTTCTTTAGCACTCTTCAGGTATCATCTATCGTTCTCCCACCATCAGAGGAAGTCTCGTCAATCACGATTGACAATCTCACCGTCAACGTCTCGGCAAACTTCAGCGGCACCAGACCCAACTTCACCACAGGCATCAACAGCAGCGGCCCCAACAACTTCAACAATAATAACTTAGACAACTGCGGCCAGATAAACGCTGGAGCTCTGAATCTCTTGGGTTCTGCTACTGTTGGTATTACTGCTAATGCTGGAGGGAGTATTCTTACAAACAACTCTATCAATCTTGCGACTTCTAACGGAGGTAGCTCTGTGATCAATATAGAGGCAAAGAGAAACGCACTCGCAGCCTATCCTATCCCACTGAGCCAGGTGAATATCACAGCAGAAGGCAACTGTCCTAATCTTCCTGTCGTTCCTCTTACACCTTATGGAGGCGAGATCAGTCTCATAGCGTATCAGGGTCCTGACCCTATCTTTCCTCTGACTCCACTCACTAACGCATTCGCACCTGGTGCTATTCATCTTACCGCATACTCTAAGGGAGTGTTCCCAGGTCTTATCACAGAGGCAGCGGGGTCTATCTTGGCCTACTCTGGTCTCACAAATCCTACAACAGGTCTGTATGGCTGCTCCTTCTACTCTGCTCTGACTTGCTTGTCTCTTACTGCTGGTCTATCACCTGCGCTTACATCATTCCCAGGCACAGTCTATCTGAGAGGCGACAACGGCACCAAGGTTCTGAACGGACTGTATATAGACCATCTCTATAATGCGGCAGGGTATACTCTGGCAATATCAGCAACGGGAGGCTGTAATGTTACGATTGACGATTGTGCTTATATTGGAATGACTACCAATCCAGTGATAGATGGTGGGTCTGTGAATGGTCGGATTCGCAACTTCAGCACGATTAGTGCTCTTAACCTTCTGGTCTCTAATATCAGCACAGGGACTACATCTGTAGACCAAATCTACACACGCAACATCAATATAGACCCCCCGAGCACTGTCTACATCTCGCACCCAGACCTGACAATCAACGCCAACTTAACAACAGATGAGGCCGAGGATCCGCAGCCTAACAATCTGAACTTGTATGCGTCCAGTAATATCAACATCCAGTGCGGCAACAATCCCTCAGCTTTCTCTGTAAATATTACAGGCGACACATATGTAAGCAGAACTTTTACCGCTTCTCTTGGGATCTCTACCACGAACATCAATCTGAGCACTATCAACGGTGCGGCCTACACTCCAGGCGGTGGCGGCGGTGGAGGCTGGGTCTCTACAGCGACAACACAGCTCTTTATGAACGACTTTCCTATCAATTTAAGAAACACCAGCACAGTCGGATTAGCCTATGGTTCTGCCGCACCATACAGTGTAGGAGTAGATGGACCGTATCTTTTTGGAAACACACAGGGTGCGTTAGGCACAGTGTCTCCCGCAAACGATATAAGTCTTGCTTGGGACACCAACAAGGTTGAGATTTATAAAACTTTGGATATGAATAATAACAACATCAGTAGTGTAAGCACCACTATCTCTTTTCAAGGTGGCGGATTGATAAAAGATTATGATGTCGGTATTCATCTTTTTGATATAGATGGTAATGGTGCTGCTCAGACAAGATTAAAAAACGGCAGTGCTGATGTTGTTTTACTTCCAGCGGGTGATATTTATTTTGCTGGAGTATTACACAGCCAAAACGATTTAGATATGATGAGCCATAATATCACCGCTGTGAGCAGTATTACGTCTGCTGGAGAACTATCTATTAGTGCGACTACAGATATTAAGACTTCCGCTGTCTCCACCATCAACTCTGTCTCAGAGACTGTCTTTACTGGCGGCGTATCAAGACAACTTGTAAGCGACATAATCGCACAACCGATCATCCAATACGGACAGGTGTCGTCCTCTGGTTCATCTGGCGCTGTCACAGTTACGATGCCTACACGCTACACCTCTGTTAGTTCCTATCTACCGTTTGCTTGTATGGCCGACGCACCAGCAGCAGAAGTCTACGTCTCTACACTATCAAGAGCGACGTTTGAGATAGGCTGGCAGAACGGCGGAGGCGGAGCCCAGCTATTCAACTGGAACACGATGGGAACTTAAATCCTCGGCTCTACAATAGAATGTCTGAGACACTGCCGATGGACAAGCCTATTGAGCAGGTTAACACTCGCCCGGCTCCTATTACCACGCAGCTGAATGAAACACTTGCTCTCAGTATTCAGAAGCAACTGAATAGAGGAGAACGAGGCAAGGCTGTCGATATCCGGCCAGCCAGCTCAGCTCTTCTGACGATTAACTCTGCGGACAGATACAAGCCCTACAATAACCGATTCAACACGCCAGATCTTAGTGGCGTCTTGCTTACGTCTCCGTATGACTTCACAATCCCGCTTCCGGGCAACATTATGAGCGGCTTCTTCACTCGTATCGCTCTAACAAGCTTACAGCTGCCCTTTACGGTTCCGACGATTTGTGGCAAGACTAACGGTATATATATTTGGTGGCAGCCTGGCGGCTCTGGAGCAGTTACTCGGTATTTAGCTCAGGTTAGTTTGAATACGTTTGGAGGATACAATAGCGTGGCTAATATATTAACAGCTCTTCAGCCTCGTATTAGAACACTCACAGGCTCCACGACCTTCACTTGTGCTCCCAACGGAACAAACGGAGCTCTCTACAACTCTAACAACACAGACAAGTTTTATTTTACACGCTGGGATAATCCCGCCGTGCCTGGTGCGGCGACATTCTTTGATCTTTTGAATATTCAGGACACTCAGATTCTATCAGTAACCCAGTTCAGTTATCCTGTGCCAATCCTTACGCAGTATCTTGATATTGTCTGCGACCAACTGACAATTGCGCAGAATCTGAAGGATGCTTCTACTGGAGGCTCTGGCAAGACACTCTTGAAGAGAATCTATCTGTTCGGTGACAATACCACGACCTTGTTCACTGCGGCCACGACTTTCTTCTCGGGTCCCGTCGTCATCCAGAAGTCATACGCTGTTCCCAAATACATCAGCTGGAACTCTGATCAAAACATCGGAGCCCTACGGATTCAAGTGCTGGATGATAGAGGAATCGTCTTAACGTGTGGTCCTAATAATGGTCCCTTCTCTCCGTCCGCCACCAACGAGGCCGGCCATATGTGGTTAGACGAGAATATGTCCGACTGGAGTATGGAGATTATGTTGTCTGAAATCTAAGCCGCTTTTTTTGTAGCTACAAAATATACGAGATGAGCAAGCCCGACGCTAAGACTCTCAAGGAAGAACTCAGGGCGCTTCGCAAGGCGCAGATGAAGCCTGTGTCCCGGATGCGGGTCGCAGATATCTCAGCAGAAATTGAGAGGCTCA
>JGI25913J50563_1000212_pt1 | contig 11272 bp, 13 predicted proteins | sample LauGreSp1BDMLBSN_2_FD_50563 | JGI IMG/M metagenome (IMG submission 50563)
GGAGACCGTCAAATTAGTCGCAGCGGCTAAGACAGGCAAAGAAGATGCATTCAAAACCGCGTTCTCAGCCACGGCAGGCACTTGCAAGTCATGCCACGATGACTTCCGTTCTAAGTAAAGAACTAGGCTTTCGTTAAATGATGTGTTTCTGCCGAAGTCGCACAACGTCCTTGGCGTCAAGGTGAAGCACATTGCGCAGCACGTCTTCGGTGTGCTGACCCAGCAAAGGTGGCGGTAAGTCAACCCGCACCGGTGTTGCACTCAGTTTCATCGGGCTGGCAACCAGCTCGATAGCACCGCCGACAGGGTGTTGCCAAGTGGTCACCATGTCACGTGAGCGGATGTGTGGGTCAGCAAACACCTCGGCCAAATTGTTGATGGCGCCGCATGGCACTTTGGCTGCTTCCAAAGTTTGCAGCCAGTCAGCTTTGCTGCGTGTGCGCAGAACCGCTTCGAGCATGGGGACGAGCACGGTGCGGTGGCGGACGCGGTCAGCATTTTTGATAAATCGAGGGTCTTCGCACAGGTCGGGCCGATCTGCAACCGAGCAAAACTTGGCGTACTGGCCGTCATTGCCAACGGCCAAGATGATGTGGTCTTTTGTGCCATCCGCTGCAGGCGCGACTTCGAACACCTGGTAGGGCACGATGTTTTGGTGCGCATTGCCTGCGCGGCTAGGTGCTTTGCCTTCGTGCTGTCCAGACACCAAATAATTAGCCCCCAAATTGGCCAGCATGGCCACTTGCGTGTCCAGCAGCGCCATGTCGACATGTTGCCCTTGTCCAGTTTTTTCCGCGTGGCGGAGCGCCGCGAGAATAGCAACGGTGGCGTACATGCCCGTGAACAAATCGGCCACTGCAACGCCAACCTTTTGAGGGCCGCCACCCAAGTCGTCGCGCTCGCCAGTGACGCTCATCAAACCACCGATGCCTTGAATGGCGTAGTCATAGCCTGCACGATCGCAGTAAGGGCCCGTCTGACCAAAGCCCGTCACGCTGCAGTAAACCAGCTTGGGGTTGAGTTGTGAGAGCGTGGCGTGGTCCAGACCGTAGCGGGCCATATCGCCGACCTTGAAGTTTTCAATAAACACATCAGACACTTGTACGAGTTGGCGAATCAGGTCTTGGCCCTCGGGTGTGGCAATGTCACAGGTCACAGAGCGTTTGTTGCGATTGGTGCCTAGGTAATAGGCGGCATCGCGCGTGTCTGCGCCTGTCGCGTCTTTTAAAAAGGGAGGGCCCCAAGTGCGCGTGTCATCACCCGCTACAGGGCGCTCAATCTTGATGACGTCGGCGCCCAGATCTGCCAAGGTTTGCGTGCACCATGGACCGGCCAAAACACGGGATAAATCGAGGATGCGAATGCCGTCAAGTGAGTTCATTTGTGCATTGTCTGACAAGTGACAGCCAGGTCGCGACAAGGGCGTGACAGCAAGAACAACGCGGGCGAGACCAAAGATAATGCACGCCATGACACGACCCACAACGCGTAATTGGCAAAGCACAGCCTGGATGCTCATCTTGGCGTGCAGCTTGGGTTGCACGCCTGCCCTGAATTGGCGACAAGTCGCTCTGGATGATGCCAAAGTGCAATTGCTGATGCCCTGTAAGCCAGATCAAGCAACGCGCGATGTGGTCTTGCATGCCGCCTCACGCGAGGTGCCGACCGCGCTGAAGTTGCAGGGCTGTGAGGCCAGCGGAATGCACTTCACTTTCGGTGAGATGGCGCTGCCTGCAGGCATGCTTGGGGGCGAAGCCTTGGCCGCGTGGCGCTTGGCCAGTTTGGCACCCCTGCAAATGTTGGCTGGCGAAGCATTGGATGAGCCGTGGCAACTCAAGGGCGTACAGAACCCACCGCAGACGGTGCGTACTCGCGTGCTGAATGACAAGCATCAGGTGCAATGGGTGTGGTTTGTACACGCCGAAAAGATCTATCAAGCCGGGGTGTACGGCAAGCCCAACGACAAAGGGTTGTCCGAAGCGGCTGAGAATTACTTTTCAGGAATTCAATTGCCATGAATCACGATGTCTTGCCGCGACGAGCGGCTGTTTGGGTGTTCGTGGCCTTTGCATCCGCCTATTTTTTGTCGGCGTTGTTGCGGGCCATCACTGCCACTTTGTCACCCAGCTTAAGCCTTGAGTTTGGCTTGCAAGCGCGTGACCTCGGGTTGTTGGCTGGGGGCTACTTTTTTGGTTTTTCGCTCACCCAGTTGCCGATGGGGCACTGGCTAGACCAGCATGGGCCTAAAAAGGTAGTGCTTAGTTTTTTAGGTGTCGCCGTGGTGGGTTGCTTGGCGTTTGCGTGGGCGACAGATTTTGCGGGCTTGCTTCTAGCGCGTGTGCTGATTGGCGTAGGCGTCAGCGCTTGCTTGATGGCGCCTCTTACCGGCTATCGCCGCTGGATCAAATTGGAACAACAACAACGAGCCAACTCTTGGATGTTGATGACGGGTGCTTTGGGCATGCTGGCCTCGACTTTGCCCGTGCAGTGGTTGTTGCCTGTGTTGGGGTGGCGCTGGATGTTCGTGGGCTTGGCCTTGCTGATCGTGTTGTCGATGGCGCTGTTGGCTTGGCAAGTGCCCAAGTGGCGATTGGCTGAACCCGTCGCAGCGACGACCGAACCTGCCAAGCGTGTGGGCATCTTGGCCAGCTACGCCCAAGTGTGGACGAACCCATACTTCCGTTGCCTCGCCCCCATGGGCTTTTTCAACTACGGCGGCATGATTGCCATGCAAACCTTGTGGGCAGGACCGTGGATGGTCAAGGTCGCCGGCTACTCACCGCTTGAAGCTGCGACGGGTTTGTTTTGGCTCAACGTGTGCATGCTGGTCACGTTTTGGCTCTGGGGTTTGTTCACGCCAGAGTTAACCAAACGGGGGTACAGCGCCAACAAACTCATGACCTACGGCGTGCCATTGAACTTCTGCGTACAGATCTCCATCGTGGTGGGTGGCGCCGATGCGGGGGCTTTGCTTTGGGCCTTGTTTTGCATCACCAGCTCATTCGTAGCGCTGGCACAGCCTGCGGTGGGCATGTCTTTCCCGTCGGCCTTGGCGGGGCGTGCATTGTCGGCCTACAACCTTGTGCTGTTCTTGGGCGTGTTTGTGGTTCAGTGGGGCATGGGATTGATGATTGATGGTTTCAAGGCTGAGGGCCTCTCTGAACCCCAAGCATTTCAGTGCGCGATGGCTGTGTTTTTTGTTTGTTGCGTGGCGTCCTATGGTTACTTTCTGAAGCACAAGTCAGACAGCTGATAATCTGAACAACACCAAACGTTATTTCTATGAGCAACCGCATCCTCATCATCGCCCACGCGCCTCTGGCACAGGCTCTGCGTGAGTGCGCCATGCATGTGTATGCCGAGTGTGCTGACGATGTCATCGCCTTGGATGTGTTGCCCCAGGCGCAGCCAGAAGACACCTTGATCCAAGCGCAGCAAGCGGTGGGGCAAGCGTTGGAAACTGGCTTGTTGGTGTTGACAGATATTTTTGGTGCGACGCCAGCCAACGTTGCACAAAAGCTGGTGGCTGGCAGCAACGCCAAACTCATTGCAGGCGTGAACTTGCCCATGTTGTACCGAACCGTGTGTTATCGCCATGAGCCGTTGGATGCGCTGGTCGCACGCGCCCTCACGGGTGGCACACAAGGCGTGATGCAAGTCGCCATCAGCGCCCCTCAAAATCAGATTCGCCGAACCCATGATCAAAACCAAAACAACAATCAGCAATAAATTGGGACTGCACGCGCGCGCGTCAGCCAAACTCACCAAACTCGCAGGCAGCTTTCCGTGCGAGGTGTGGATCAGCAAAGGCGATCGCCGCGTGAATGCCAAAAGCATCATGGGCGTCATGATGTTGGCCGCCGGCATCGGCAGCGATGTCGAGGTAGAAGCCGATGGCGCACAAGAGCAAGAAGCCGTCGAGGCGTTGCTTGCTTTGATGGCTGACAAATTTGGCGAAGGTGAGTAAAACCGTATGACGTTCGCAGTCCATGGTCTTGCTGTCGCTCGGGGTATTGCCATCGGGCGTGCCGTGCTGGTGGCGTCTAGTCGTGTGGACGTGGCGCATTACTTCATTGAGCCTGAGCAAGTCACGTCAGAACTGTTGCGCTTGACCCAAGCGCGCGAGGCCGTGATTGCCGAGTTGCAACATTTGCATGACAACTTGCCCAAAGAGGCGCCGCCTGAAATGGCTGCGATTCTTGAGGTGCACCTGATGCTGTTGCAAGACACCATGCTGGCCGACGGCGTGGCCTTGTGGGTCAAAGACCGGCTCTACAACGCCGAGTGGGCTTTGACCTCGCAACTGGACGTGGTGGCACGACAGTTTGACGAGATGGAAGACGCTTATTTGCGAGAGCGCAAGGGCGACCTAGAGCAGGTGGTGGAGCGCACGCTGCGCCATATGAAAGGCATGGTTCATGTGATGCCGCATGCGGCCAGCAAGCGCAGCAACCACCCAAGGCAGCAAGACCTGCAGTTGGGCGACGAGATGGACGTGCCGCTGGTCTTGGTGGCGCATGACCTGTCGCCTGCAGACATGCTGCAGTTCAAGCAAAGTGTGTTCACCGGGTTCGTCACAGACGTGGGCGGCAAAACATCGCACACTGCCATCGTCGCGCGCAGTTTAGACATTCCAGCGGTGGTCGGTGCGCGCACCGCGAGCCAGTTGGTGCGTCAAGACGACTGGATCATCATCGATGGCGATGCGGGCGTGGTCATCGTCAATCCTTCGCCCATCATCTTGGCCGAATATGGCTTCAAGCAGCGCCAAGCGGACGTCGAGCGTGAGCGACTTTCACGATTGCGGCACACGCCAGCGATCACCCTAGACGGCCAGCGCGTGGACCTCTTGGCCAACATTGAAATGCCAGAGGACGCACCAGCGGCGCTCGCTGTGGGCGCTGTGGGCGTTGGCTTGTTCAGAAGCGAATTTTTGTTCATGGGCCGCGAAGGTGCATTGCCCGACGAGGAAGAGCAGTACCAAGCCTACAAGCGCGCCGTCGAAGGCATGGCGGGCATGCCCGTCACCGTGCGTACGGTCGATATTGGCGCAGACAAGCCGTTGGACCGCGCCGTCAAAGACGATGCGCATTTGAACCCTGCACTGGGATTGCGCGCCATTCGTTGGAGCTTGGCCGATCCTGCGATGTTCTTGACGCAACTGCGCGCAGTGCTGCGTGCAGCGTCACACGGACAAGTGCATTTGCTTTTCCCGATGTTGGCCCATGAGCGCGAAATCAAGCAAACGCTGGCGTTGTTAGACAAAGCGCGCAAGCAATTGGACCAGCGCGGCGAGGTCTTTGGACCCGTCAAAGTTGGCGCCATGATTGAAGTGCCAGCTGCCGCACTGAGCGTGAAGATGTTCTTGCGCTATTTCGATTTTTTGTCGATCGGTACCAACGACTTAATTCAATACACCTTGGCCATTGACCGTGCAGATGAGTCGGTGGCGCATCTCTACGATCCGTTGCATCCAGCCGTGCTGCGCTTGGTGGCGGAAGTGATTGCAGAATGCCGCGCACAGGGCAAAGGCGTCAGCGTGTGTGGTGAGATGGCGGGCGATCCCCTGCTCACACGCTTGCTGCTTGGCTTGGGTTTGCGAAGCTTCTCTATGCACCCCACGCAAATCTTGGCGGTGAAGCAAGAGGTGATCCGCGCAGACGCCGCACGCCTAGAGGCATGGGCGCAAGAGGTACTGGCCAGCGGTGAGCCGGCCGAGCTGGTGGGGCTTTAAGCCTGAGAGGCGTCAGTCAATCTCTTGACATGACTCACAGGGCNGCTTGACGCTACCGCTCAAATCTTAGACACGCGCTCCAGTTCGCTCTTGAAGAGCTTGACCACAGCTGGATCATAAGAAGCTGCAAATTTTTCGTGCACGGCTTTCACTTCGGAGCGCATGCGCGCCTGCTCTGACGCAGAGATCTCGTTGAAAGTCATGCCCTTGGCCTTCAGTTCGGCGACGGCCTTGCTGGAAACTTCACGGCTCACAACACGTTGATAATTTTGCGCTTCTGTTGCTGCATCTTGAAGCAATTTCTGTTCGGTGGCCGACAGCTTGTCCCAGAAGCGTTTGCTGACTTGAATCGGGTTGGTTGCGTACACGTGATTTGTTTCGCTCACGAACTTGTTTACTTCGTAAAGTTTGTTCGACAGAATCACGGCGTAAGGGTTTTCTTGGCCGTCTACGGCTTTGTTTTCAAGCGCGCCATAGAGCTCGGCAAAAGGCATAGGAACTGGATTTGCCTTGAAGGCTTTGAAGGTCTCAATGAATACCGGATTGGGAATCACCCGCAGCTTGAGGCCATCCAGATCCTCGCCTTTGGTGATAGGGCGCTTGCTGTTGGTGACATTGCGGAATCCCAAGTCAAAGAACCCCAGTACAACGATCCCTTTGTCGTTCAGTTTGCTATTGAGCATCTTGCCCAGTGGGCCGTCCACCATCGCATCTGCCTGACGTGGATTGCTAAAAAGGAAAGGGAAATCAAGCAGCCCGAATTCCTTCACAATGCCAGCCAATGATGTGGTGGATGCCACCAACATTTCCTGAACGCCGCCCATCATGGCCGACTGCTGTTGCAATTCGTTTCCGAGCTGACTGCTGGCGAATTCGGTCACCTTGATCTTGCCGCCGCTCTTGGCAGCGACGAGTTCAGCAAACTTTTTCACCCCCATGCTGGTTGGGTGATCGCTGTTGTTCAGGTGGCCGAATTTAATCGTACGCTCCTGAATGTCCTGGGCCAGCGTTAACGAGCTGGCAGCTACAAAGCCGAGAATTGCGGCGAATTTGATCAGTTTGGTTTTCATGTCATCTCCAGTGGTAAATGTTTATTTTGTCGTTCAGCGGATATCTGTCGGTATCGCGGTGTAGGCCAGCGCAAAGAGCTGACATTTGGTCTCGGGTAGGGCGCCAGCGGCTTGCAGCTGAGCTTCGGAGAGCTCTTTGCACTCAAGCCCTCGCAATGCGTCCAAGTCATAGCCACTGACCACGGTGATCCAGTCGGCAGCACGGTCGGCATTGCCGCGGATTTTTTGTTCGGTGGTCGCCGCCATTTTGGGCGCCTCGTGGCGAAGGACGTGCAGGCCGACAAACCCAGGACGTTGTGAAACAGATTGAGCCAAATCTCCGAGGTGGCGTTGCAGTTCTTCCTCCTGGCCGGGGACGGGAGAGCAGCGGACCGTCAGAACATGCCGGGCTGTCACACCACCATGGCTGTGAACGACCTGGCATTGGGTACGAACCATGTTGCGGTGCAATGGCATCATCTTCGTTGACCAAGGTGTGGGCGCATTGAGCCGCGCAACATAGGGCGCGGATGCCAGCACGGCATGGTCTTCCAGCTCGTACATCACGAAGAAGCCTTCGCCGCCTGAGGCATCGGTCCAGCGTGACGCCCGCAAGAATCCCGGAATCGACAAACGCTCCGGAACATGCTCGTGGGCATGCCAGTGCTCCCATTCTTCTCGAACGTCATCCGAGACATCCCACCACATGGCCAGTGCGGCCTTTCCAAGCATGGACATGGGTTAGCTTAGGCGAGTCGTTCTGCCACTGCGCGCACGGCGAGCAAGTAGCCATTGGGGCCGAGTCCGCAGATGACGCCGTTGGCAACCTGCGAGACGAGGGAGTGCGTGTAGGGCGCGGGCCGCTGGTGGATNTTGGTGAGGTGGACTTCGATCAGGGGCTTGCGCAGCAGCTTCAAGGCATCCAAGACAGGCACNCACCCGAACGAGAAGCCGGCGGGGTTGATGATCACAGCCGCATCGCGCTGGGCCGCCTCCTGGATCCAGTCCACCAAAATGCCTTCGTGGTTGGTCTGACGAAAGTCGCAGTCCAAGCCGAGCGACTCGGCCAGTTGACGTGAGGCTGTTTCGATTTCGGCCAGGGTCGTCGTGCCATATAAGCCCGGCTCTCGTGTGCCGAGCATGTTCAGGTTAGAGCCATTGAGGATGAAAAGTGGATGCGGCATGATGATCTTGAATGTTGTTCGCATGGATTGTGGAAAGTTTGCAATCACTGCATTCCATTCTGGAAACTCATTTCATATAATGAGAAAATAGCTTTGAGTGCCGGTCTACAAACCTGCACTGAGAAGAGTGATTGAACGCCATGTCATTTCAGAAAGAACTGCAGCATGACCCTCGCCCTTGACCGCGGTCTCTCCCTCCTTGAGCAGCTGTGCGGCCAGCCGGAAGGCATGTCTTTGACTGCATTGGCCGATGAGTTGGCTATTCCACACAGTGCCTGCCACCGCCTTCTCGCTGAATTGCAAAGGCGGGGTTATGTGCGTCAATTACGCAGCCAAGGAAATTACCTGCTCACGGTAAAGATCGCGTCCATTGGGCTGGAATTACTGAGCAGCAAGGGCATCGTTGACATCGCTGAGCCTGTACTCGAGCGGCTGGCCAAGGCATCGGGCGAACTTGTTCGGTTATCGATCGCCGATGACGACCGGCTGGTGTGGGTGGCGAAGTCGCAAGGGACGCGGATGGGGCTGCGTTATGACCCTGACATGGGCATGGACGCCCGCTTGTCATGTACCGCCTCGGGACATGCGTGGTTGCTGACACTGAGCGATGAACGAGCCCTTGAGTTGGTCAGCCGCCAGGGCTTCGGCCAACCCAAAAACTACGGCCCGAAGGCCCCAACCACTGTGCTGTCACTTTTGGAAATGTTGCATGAAGCGCGTACGCGGGGTTACGCAATGATTGACGAGGTGTTTGCACCGGGCATGGCAGCGATGGCTGCACCCGTGGTACGGGGTCAAGAAACTGTAGGGGTGGTCAGCATTGCCGGCCCACGCCAACGCCTGACGATGACACGCATGCAGCAACTCGCGCCAGCCATGCTGGCGGCCACGGCAGAGCTCGGGCCGATCAGCCGAATTTCAACGTTGTCCGGCAAGCCGCAGTTGGGAAGATCCTGACGTGACAGTTCAGTTCATTCCTAAAATTTAAAGGCTCTTTACAGCTTCAGACGCTGCGTGGGCTTGTTGGTCCGCATGGTACGAAGACCGCACCATTGCGCCAATGGCTGCATGGCTAAAGCCCATCTCGTAAGCCTTTTCTTCAAACATCTTGAACGTGTCTGGGTGCACGTAGCGACGCACAGGGATGTGACTGGTGCTGGGTGCGAGGTATTGGCCAATGGTCAACATGTCGATGTTGTGATCGCGCATGTCTTGCATGACAGCCAAGATTTCTTCGTCGGTCTCGCCGAGGCCTACCATCAAGCCGCTCTTAGTGGGGACGTTGGGAAATAAGGCTTTGAATTTTTTGAGCAAGTTCAGGCTGAACGCGTAGTCACTACCGGGGCGCGCTTCCTTGTAAAGGCGTGGCACGGTTTCCATGTTGTGGTTCATCACATCAGGCGGCGCGGCTTTCAAAATTTCCAAAGCACGGTCGTCGCGGCCACGGAAGTCGGGTACCAAGATTTCGATTTGGGTTTGGGGTGACAGCTCGCGTGTGCGGCGAATGCAATCGACAAAGTGTTGGCTGCCGCCATCGCGCAAATCNTCACGGTCCACGCTGGTGATGACGACGTATTTGAGTTTCAAGTCGGCAATCGTTTTCGCCAAGTTTTCTGGCTCGTTCACGTCNAGTGGGTCGGGTCGACCGTGGCCTACATCGCAGAAGGGGCAGCGGCGTGTGCACTTGTCACCCATGATCATGAAGGTGGCCGTGCCTTTGCCAAAGCACTCACCAATGTTGGGGCAGCTGGCTTCTTCACACACGGTCACGAGTTTGTTGGCGCGCAACACGTCTTTGATTTCGTAGAAACGCGTGGAGGGCGAGCCGGCTTTGACGCGAATCCAATCGGGCTTTTTCAGCACTTCCCCTTGTTCCACTTTGACGGGAATACGCGACAGCTTGGCCGCTGCTTTTTGCTTGGCCGAGGGGTTGTAGTTTTCGACGGTTTGCGCTTCGCGCACAACGGGGTTAGCAGGGGTGGACATAGCAGATAAGCCTGTTTTCAAAGCCCCGTGATCAGGGCGCCAAATAGGTGACGAGCTTTTGGCTCAAAACATCAGCGGCTTCTTGCCAGCTGATCGAAACGCCGATTGTAGAAAGGTCGACGGTTTGCAGCCCTTGATAGCCACAAGGGTTGATGCGTTGGTAGGGCGATAAGTCCATCGCCACATTGAGCGCCACACCGTGGTAAGTGCAATGACGGCTGACCTTGATGCCCAAGGCTGCGATTTTTCCAAGGCCCGTAAAGTTAGGATTTTTGTCGCCGTCCTTTTGCGGACGTTGTTCAAGTATTGCGTGGCTATGTGGGTCGTCTAGGCGGACATAGATGCCGGGCGCGCCCGAGACACGATGACCGGTTACGCCAAATTGTGCAAGTGTGCGGATCACAGCCTCTTCAATGCGATACACATATTCTTTGACGTAATAGCCCGCCCGTTTGAGGTCGATCAGCGGGTAGACCACCACTTGCCCTAGGCCATGAAAAGTAACCTGTCCGCCACGATTGGTGGGTACAACGGGGATGTCGCCGGGGGCGAGCAAGTGGTCTTCCTGCCCCGCGAGGCCTTGCGTGAAAACAGGGGGGTGCTCACATACCCAAATTTCATCGGGCGTGTCGGGTGTGCGAGCCGCCGTGAAATCCTGCATGGCCTGATAGGTGGGCAGGTACGCCACAAGGCCGAGTTGTTGGATCACAAGACGACTTTCACCATGGGGTGAGAGGAAAGCGTTTTGTAGAGCTCGTCGAGTTGCTCGCGACTGGTGGCGGTCACGGTGATGGTGACGCCCAAATATTTACCACCTGAACTTTCGCGCAGCTCGATGGTGGTGGTGTCAAAGGCGGGATCGAATTGTTGGGCGATGTACGTGACGGCGAGCACGAACCCATCCGCCTTTGAGCCCATGACTTTGATGGGGAAAAGGCTTGGGTACTCGATCAAAGAGTCGGTGCGAGGGTTTTCACCGGGTGTGTTGGGGCTTGTCATGTTTGAAATTATCCTCTTCTTGGTGCAGTGGTCTCAAAAGCGTATGTGTTATCACGTACAATCATGGGCTCTATAGAGGCGAGTGGATGTAACCTGGGCGTAAACAAACATGACCAGAATACAACCCGAAGATCAAGAAAACATTCAAGACGCGTTTGAGCCACTCACTGCTGAACAGGTAGCCGAGTTGCGCAAACGTCAGCCCCTTCTGTCGGTATGGCGGGTGGTGGGAGTCCAGGCGGTGCTAGGGCTCTTGGTGGCGGGGCTTGTTTGGCTGGTGTCAGGACGCGTGGCGGCTGTGTATTCGGCGCTTTACGGTG
>JGI25913J50563_1000213_pt1 | contig 11166 bp, 3 predicted proteins | sample LauGreSp1BDMLBSN_2_FD_50563 | JGI IMG/M metagenome (IMG submission 50563)
GTTGTTTCTGCTGCAAATGTTTTGTTACTTGATGAGCCAACAAACAACTTAGATCCAGCATCTCGCGCCGAAATTCTTGGAGCACTAGCTGAGTATCAAGGTTCTGTCATCATGGTTTCTCACGATGAAGGCGCAGTGCAGGCGTTAAAGCCTGAGCGCGTTATCTTGTTACCAGATGGCGATGAGGATTTGTGGAAAGAGGAGTACTTCGACCTAGTCTCTATTGACTAAGCGTCGATATGTTCGCGATCAATCTCAGCGTTAGCAATAAATTCTTTACGTGGTGCCACGTCGCTACCCATCAATAGTTCAAACATTGCCTCTGAAGCCGCACCATCTGAAACGGTAATCCGGCGCAAGGTGCGAGCATCTGGATCCATTGTTGTTTCACGAAGCTGATCTGCATCCATTTCGCCCAGGCCTTTGTAACGCTGAATTGGCTCCTTCCAGCGCTTGCCTGACTTCTTAAGATCTGCAGTTACCTTCTTCATCTCATCATCNCTNTANGTGTAGATGTATTCGCCCTTCTTGCCTCCCCCGCCCATAACTTCAATGCGGTGTAGAGGTGGAATCGCNGCAAAAACACGGCCTGAATCAATTAGTGGACGCATGTAGCGATACATCAGNGTCAATAACAAACAACGAATGTGCGCGCCATCNACGTCAGCATCTGACATCAAGATGATNCGGCCATAGCGTGCTTCATCTAATTCAAAAGACTTTCCAGAACCAGCACCGATTACCTGAATAATCGANCCGCACTCTTTATCTTCTAGCATCTGNGATAGCGATGCCTTTTGCACATTAAGAATTTTGCCTCGAATAGGCAAGATCGCTTGGAACTCACTATTTCGCGCAGCCTTTGTTGTGCCAAGGGCTGAGTCACCTTCCACGATGAACAACTCTGTGCGTGTTACATCCTCTGAGCGGCAATCTGAAAGCTTGGTAGGCAGAGAAGAGGATTCCAGTGCGTTCTTGCGGCGCTGCAGGTCCTTGTGGGCACGAGCACTAATACGTGTGCGAGATGCTGCTGCAATCTTTTCAAGAACAAGGCGACCATTTGCCTTATCGATGCGCTTTGTTGTGTTGAAGTATTCCTTCATCTTGTCTGCAACTACTGCTGAAACAATTCGTGTAGCTGCTGCAGTTCCGAGAACTTCCTTTGTCTGACCTTCAAACTGTGGCTCAGACATACGAACTGTCACAACAGCTGTTAATCCCTCAAGGACATCGTCTTTAATNACATCGATTTCTTTNTTAGACAAGGTCTTGGTTGAGCGAAGTGCTTCGTTTACAACCTTGACTAGCGCCTTTTCAAAACCAACAACGTGGGTTCCACCCTTAGGGGTAGCAATAATGTTTACAAATGAGCGCTGGGTGGTTTCAAAACCATTGCCCCACTTCATCGCGATATCAACTTCCATGTCGCGTTCTACTTCAGTGGAAACCATATGTCCCTTGTCATCAAGGACCGGAACTGTTTCTTGGTAATGCCCAGTGCCGTAAATACGAATTACATCGCCAACGGCTTCATCTGGCTGCAAGTAATTACAGTATTCGGTAATACCGCTCTTGTGGAAGAAGGTTTCTGAAGTCTTGGTTTTGGTGCGATTGTCATTAACAATCAGCGTCAATCCTGGAACTAAGTAAGAAGTCTGACGTGCACGAGCGTAAATATCTTCAAGATCTAGTTCGGCTTCCTTAAGGAAAATCTGGCGATCTGACCACCACTTGATTCTTGTTCCGGTGATCTTTGAGGAAATCTTTCCGATTACGCGAAGACCCGACTTTGGTTCAAATGGTGCCTTAGGACCATCACCATCAAAGATGCCCGCTGTTCCGCGTTGGAATGACATCCAATAAATCTTTCCATCGCGATCAACTTCAACATCTAAACGAGATGCAAGCGCGTTCACAACAGATGCACCCACACCGTGCAGACCACCTGATGCTGCGTAAGATCCGCCGCCGAACTTTCCACCTGCGTGCAGTTTGGTCAAAACAACTTCAACACCGGTTAAACCTGTTTTTGGTTCTTTATCAACTGGAATTCCGCGACCATCATCATGAACTTCAACGGAACCATCTGATTCAAGATTAATTTCAATTTTCTTGCAGTGACCGGCCAAGGATTCATCTACTGAGTTATCGATGATTTCCCATAAGCAATGCATGAGACCACGTGAATCGGTTGAACCGATATACATTCCCGGGCGTTTGCGAACGGCATCTAGGCCTTCAAGGACTGCGAGGTCTTTTGCCGTATAGCTATCCTGCAAAGGGGTCGCAGTTGCATCTTTCTCGGCCATGGGGCGAAAGATTATCCGTCTCACCCCATTTTCAGGCGTAAGCGCGCCGAATACATCTCAAATACTGGAAATTGTCGACTCTCAGCGTTAATTCAGTGTTAATTATTGAAATTCAATCAATATTAACGAGCGGGGAATAAATAAATGTGGTTTCCTGTTCCATAGAAGCAAGGCAGTACACGGAAACGGAGAGAGAGAAATGACAGAACAGTTGTTGCTTGAATCAGTACCTCTTAACGCCCTTGATCGTTGCGATCGTTGTGGCGCACAGGCATACGTCCGTGCAGTGCTTCTTAACGGCGGAGAATTAATGTTCTGTGCTCACCATGGCAAGGAATACGCTGAAAAGCTAAAGCCAATCGCTGCCAAGATTCAAGATGAGACAGAAAAGCTGATTGAATCTAAAAACTAATTCTTAAGAAAGACATCAACTCGAGTTAATCCAGTTGGAACTGCTCTTCCTTTAGGTGCCTGCGAAATCGGCTTGAAGTTAACAGAAACTGACTTAACTTTCTTTTTCTTTGTTAGGTATTTGCAAGTATTAGCCGCTTGCTTCTTCGCAATAGAAGATGCCATTGATTTGTATTTAGTTGCCGAGACATATGCCACGCAGCTTAACTGTGTCGTTGAAATGATCTTAGGTAAGTAAAGATTGAGGGTTTTTTGAATCTGTAGGTTTGGAATGAATTTCTTTGAGCCAAAATAAACGGAGAATGTTGGAGCGGTTACTGGTACGACTACAGGAGTGGAAACGACCTTGATTCTTGTTGCCGCAGGAGACGAAATGGACTCACCTGCACCAATAGCTACAAGCAACACTTCATATTCGACTCCAGATTTGACTTCAATTTCAATACTAGATTTATTTGTAACAACAGTTCGAGTTGGCTCTCCCGCAGAAATTATCGCTACGCGATATTGAAATTCTGGGCTTTTGTTTGTCCACGAGACGCGAATGTTACTTTTTCCAACTTGAGAAACTTGGAGGTCTCCGGGGATGGAAGGTGGCAATGCCACCACGACTGTCTTTGCAGAATTCACATCTGTCTTGCCAATAGGAGTTACCGTAATTGAATACGCCAACCCTCCATCCAGATTGCTAATTGTTGCCGAATAAACGCCTTTATCGATTGAAATTTCGCGAACAACTTGATTCGAGCTCTGAACCTTCACGGTCGAAGCGCTGTCATTTCCACTCCAGGTGACAACTATTTCATTTCCCTGCACCCGAGCGCTGATTTCAGAAAGAGATTGTGTGGCTTCAACTATGGGAGTTCGGACTTGAATTCCCATCATTTGGCTAATTATTCGTCCGTCTGGTGTTACTGCGTTGATCTGTAAAGTGTGATTACCGACTGAGATTGATGCTGGAACAATAAGTGAGGCATTGAATTGCCCCGATGAATCAACCATAATTTCTCCAAGCAAAACCGCGGTAGAGAAAATCCACACATACATTGTTGTCCTGGGTTTATAACCAATACCAGAAAAATTCGCACTACCTGTATTTTCCAATACCAAAGAATTCACGGCAGACACTGAAATACTCTTATTGGAAGAATCTAGGGCTTTCACTTGTAGATTAATCGCTCCAGAAGTAAGCGAGTATGTGATGCCAGAGATTACTTCTGCGCTTGAGGAAACTGTGTTACCCGCAATTGTTACTAATGAATTTCCTGGTGTGAGAGATGGATCGACCCCATTGATTGGTAATGGAGTCGAGGGAGGTGAAACAACTTCTGGTATCGATGGAACAACTGGTATAACTGGTATAACTGGTATAACTGGCGTAACTGGTGCGGGAGAACCGCCACCACCACTACTACCGCCACCACTACTACTACCGCCACCTCCACTGCCGGAAGGAGCTGGCGTGGGTGAAGTAAAGGTGATGACGACGCTGGAAGAGACCGCTTCCTCAAAATCTGCGTCAGTACCTTTAACTGCCCTGATTTCACAGCGTTCTGCAATTGCATTAGAAACTTCGGTACCAGTGACTACACAATTTCCAGAAACTATAGAAAGCGTTAATGCCCCAATCCCTGAACCACCAGCGGTTGTTAGCGCGATATTGGAACCTGTTGTAGCAGTTGCAGACGCAGCTTCCAGGGTTAATGTCGCCTGAAATGCTTTTGAAACTGTTAGCGTCATCGTGATGGTTTTGGTGTTGTAATTGGCTGCATCTGTTGGTGTGAAAGTCGCAGTGATTAGTGAAGTTCCTGGTGCAACAATTGTCACTTGGTCACTTGTAATGCTTGCAACCGAGATGGTTCCAGATGTATATGTGAAAGTTCCTGGAACAGAGGAGGTTGGTGAGGATAATCCAAAGGCAACATCACCCTTTCGCTTCGTTACATCTGAAAAGGCAAGTAGAACTGGATCAGCTTTGCCATTTATCTCAAAGGTTCGAGTCACTGATATTGCTGCTTGATAGTTAGCATCACCGATTTGCGATGCCGTTAATGAACATGTTCCCTGAGTAACCATCGTTACTGCCAGACCTATCACGGTGCACTTTGAGGCGTCATTTGAAGTCAAAGTTGGGGTGAACCCAGAACTTGCGGTAGGTGCAAGGCTGAATGAGGCTGCACTAAAACCGCGATCTGAAAGAGCCTCAAATGTAATCGTTTGTGTAGCTTTTCCAACTACAAATGCCCCGTTCACATAACTGAAATCGTAGTTTGTTGCTGAAGCGCCGGCACAACTAGTAACAACATTTGTGGTCGCTGCAGTCGTGACTGAATATGTTGAAGAACAAGTTGGTGCAACCAACCCTGTCGTAAAGGTGGAAGAAGTTGCATTTTCACTATTCACAAACCCTGAATACGTCACGTTAATCACTGGTACAGATGCCCCATATGTTATCGATGGAGAAGATGCCGTTGCCGTTAAGGTTGCTTTTGTTATGCTCAGCAATGCACTGGAATATGTGAATGAATAATTGCTATTTGCTAGAGAAAGCGCGAGTGCGTAATCGCCGACAGATTCACCTGATGCCCTTGACCACGTCGCCGTAACGGAATCCGCACCTGTTAGGGGTGTGTCTAACGAATATGTGAAGGCTGGGTCTGANGCGCCATACACCTTAGTTTTNGGAGCAATAGTTACTGCACGTGGTGCAGTGGATATTGAATAGGTGCCTGTTGTGTAAGAGATGTTGTAGTTATCGATCGACCCCGAACTAAATGTTGTGGTGGACCCAGAGGGAGTAATTAGATAGTTGCCAGCATTTGATGGTGCCGTTGCAGAAGAAGAATATGTAGTTCCTCCGGTTCCGCTAAAAGTGAAACTTGTACCGGAAATGGTTGCAGATTCGCTGTTTACGAATCCAGTAATAGCAGCACTCCACGTTGGTTCGCTGCCCCCGTAAACCTTTGTTTTGGAATCAGCTGTAACCGTCAAGGAAACTTTTGCGATATCAACAGTTGTAGTAAACGAGGAAAGTGTGTAATTGTTAGATTTAGAGCCTGACAGGGATAGCCCAGACACCGATACAGATTTTGCGTTTCCTGCTGTCGAATTCGCTATTGAGCCAGAGGCTGTTCCGGTAAGTGAGACATTTAAAAGGTCCCCTGCGAAAACTCCCGAAAGGGATGGGGTGCCAGACAAAACTACTGTTGTTTGCCCGTTGTAATCACGATTCGTGGCTGTAATTCCTGTGATGGTTAACGCCTTGCGGGTGATTGAAACTTCTATTTCATCTGAAGTATACGAGTTGTAATTCTGATAACTGCGACCCCCGGAAACAACTAATCCGCTACTGATAATTCGTACGCGACAGGTACCGAATGCAAGTGGAACAAAAGTTTGATCAATCACATAACAAATTCCGCTATCTGCAGAGTTTCGCTCCATTTTTGGCGTTACTGCATCTAGTGGTTGGCCTCTAGGCGAGGAAATAAAGCCACTTCCTCCGCTGTATTCGTAGGATGTACGTGAAAGTTCAAACGGACCTGTTTGATCTATTGGGTTAATGACATAAGTTCCCGAAACATAACTGACTTCATAATTATCAATCGTTGCAGGTGAAGTAAAGGTAAAGGTTACATTGCCAGCTCCCACTGTAACTGTGTAAGTCTCTGCATGTGTTGGCGCTGTAGTGGAGTTGTAGAAATCGCCAGCTGTAAATGTGGCGCTATTGACCGCTACTGATGCAGCGTCCAGATACTTCAAACCCGAAATTGAGGCGGTAAACGATGGAGTACTTCCTTTATAGTTCTTACTCTTGTTTGCAACAGTAACCGTAAGTGGTGCTTTACCAATTGTTACGGTTGTTTGGGCGGTGCTAACGGAAGCGTAATCACCATCTCCTGCCATGGTTACAGTCACTAAACATGTACCGACCTTACTGGCATCAAGGTTTCCGCCAACTAGGGAACAAGCGGCTGCTGTTCCAGTTGTCGCAGAATACGTCAAAGCACCCCCTGTATTTCCACCAGTTACGGCGAGTGCAAGAGTTGTTCCATAAGTAGTTGAAGTAGTAGTTAGTGTCAATGGCGACTGAGCGCTTTTAGGTGAAGCTGTAATTGTTGCTGCAGTTGAAGTTCCATTTCCGTAATCACCCAATTCAACTGTTGCTGTCACATTAATTGTGTATGTGACTCCAGAAGTTAGGCCAGTAATTGTGCAGCTTGAACGTCCACTGCTAATCGCAGAAACGGAGCTACACCCAGTGCCAACAGTTGATCCCCCATTCGTCGCCCACACCGTGTAATAAAACTGAATACCAGTCGAAGATGCATATGCATCCCATGAAGCCGTTATCTGATTAGTTCCTTTAACTGCAGAGAGATTGGAAACCGGTAACGGGGTTGTATTAAAGAATTTAGAGGTGATTCCAGTGCCATCGGTGTATGTCGCATAAAATTCATATCTAGTGCCTGGCAGTAGTCCCGTAATATTTTGCGTGTAGTTATTTGAAGCCGCAGAAGTCGCAGACTGCGTATAGGTATAAACCGTTCCATCAGGTGCTTTATAGACGAGTGAAGGAGTAGTTAAAACACCTTTTGCATCAAGTGAAGCTGAAATAGTTGCTGTCGTAGTTGTAACTGATGTTGCAGCACCAAGTGTTAACACCGGGACGCCATAAGGAAAAACTGTTGGTGAGCCAAAATTCACCCATGCACCAATGCCACCTGCATTTTGTGCTGCTAATCGGACATAATAATTGGTGCCATTTGTAAGCCCAGTAATTGAATAAGAGAAGACATTGTTGGCAAGATCAACTGTCGTCCAATTTGAATTGTCTGTTGAATACTGCACCACATATCCGGTAATTACGGATCCACCGTTTGAAGAAGGTGCGGTCCAAGCGAGTCCATACACACCATCACCTGGTGAGCCTGTGCCCGTTGCCACTCCGTCCGGCGTTGAGAATGGCTTGTAAGTCGTGCTCCCGGTGAGTGCATCCGAGTATCGCGAATCTGGAGATGTGCCTCCCGTGTACACCTGCAAGTAGTAACTAGTGCCATTGGTAAGACCTGTAATCGTTTTTGTTGTCCCGCTTGAGGTTCCGCCCGAACTCCAATTGGTTCCATCCGTTGAGTATTGGATGTAGTACCCGTCATTAGCACTTGCTGATGCGGTCCAACTTAGAGTGAGAGACCGATCCCCACTTGTGACAGAGAGATTTGTTGGTGAAGCCGGCTTTATAAAAATGTAAGGGTTAGTCGATTGAACTAGGCGAGTTTCCAGAGAATCAAGCCAAGTAACAGCGCCAGCTGTTCCGCCAAAATGCTGAAAGGTGAATTTATAGGAAAGTCCCCCAGTCAATTCAACAAATTGTCCTGAGGTCGGGAAGTTTGTGATCGTTTGTACGGGCGTTGAATAAGAATCGATACTGCTATAAACCCGCAAGGTTAAACTAGAACGTGCATCAATCGCTTTTGCACAATTTGTCATGTACAAATATGCGCGAAGGCCAGAAGTCCCATAAAGACCTTGAGGATCCAGCGAAGGAGCACACTCCTGCATGATTCCAAATGCGCCTGAAAGTGAAGAGACTCCATCTGATGTGTACCCAGATGCTGCGATAACTTCAAGTGTAAACTTAAAGGTATAGCCACTCGAGAATTGGAAACATAAGTTTCCACCACTGCAAACACTTGGGTTTTCCCCAAGAATCGTTGTCCCTGGACTGTAATTTGTTATGGTCATGAATGCTATATCGCTCCAAGAAGTGTTGTCCGTTGAAGTCGATCTATACAACTTAAGGGTATAGCTGGATGCTCCCGTTGGTTCAGCAAAATCAACCTTCACTGAGTATTGCGAAGTTCCACGGGCGATTGTGAAAGTGGGTTTTGGAATTCTCAAAGTTAAAGTGTCTGAAATTGAAAGAGATTCATAATTGGAAGATGCCGCTACCGTTGCAGTTACAACGCAATTACCAGGTCCCTTAGCGGTAACGACACCAGTTGAGGAGTTGAGAGTGCAAATACTGCTAGAAGAGCTTGTCGAATAAGACACTTCCCCATTACTAGTTGTAGAGAATGTTGGGCTCGAAGTGGAATTCAAGATAAAGACTTGATCGACATAACTCAGTGAGGCACTTGGGGTTGCTTTAGAAGGAGTAAATGACACACTCGATGTAGTGCTTGCCGAGTTGTAATTTGTCCCAGCAGTAATAGATGCAGAAACCGTACACGTTCCAGTTGATAAATTCATGGTTAGAACATCACCACTTACTGAGCACGCGGTTGATGAACCAACCGAGTATGTTGTTGTTCCACCCGTATTTGCAGGTGATGTTGACGAAGTCAATGTGACAGTTCCCAAATATGGGACGGTTGCTGCAGTATTTGTGATTGCGAGAGTTCTATTAGCCCGTGAAATCACAGCGGAACCTGTAACCGAAGTGCCTGCAAAATTTGTACCATCAGGGACGGTTTTAGTGATTTGGCAGGTACCCGCCGTGATGATTGTGATGACTCCGCTCCCGTTAACAGAGCAAATTGAAGCTGTGTCAGAGGAGTACGTGATTGGCGAGCCATCACCAGTTTGTGTATTTGATGCCGGCGAAATTGTTCCGCTAGCCGAGTATGTGACACCCGTATATGTAAGCGCGGCTGTGCTGCTTCCTTTATTGATTGTGACATATACATAGTTACCCTGGGAATCATTAGCTGAGAAACTAGTTTCCCAAAAACTTGAATCGGCGGTAACGGCCACACCAACTCGACAGGTTCCAGTGGAAATCAGTGAAACCACACCAGTACTGGAGTTAACAGTACAAATCCCTGTACTGGTAGAGGTAATAAATGAAATGGTTCCTGTTCCCCTTCGCGTAACAGTTGGAGGACCAAAAGTTCCACCAGCCGAATAACTCACAGTATTTGAATTCGGATAACTCAAAGTTGCATTACTTCCAGATCGATTGACCGTAATTGCGGCTTCGCCCGAAGTTGCAGAGGCGGTTTTACCATTTAGCGAGTTTGTGACGACGACTGTGTAAGTAGCTGCATCAGATACAAGTGCGGATGCTATGGTGAATGTGCGAGAGGTTGCACCGGAAATTGGTGTTGAGTTTTTTCTCCACTGATAGGAGAGTGTTCCGCCATCTGAGATGCCGCCCTCAGCAACGCTTAGATTTATTGCGCTACCGGCATTTACAGATGTTCCATAAGGCCCACCTGAAATTGTTGGAGTTTCCGGAGCATAGGCTGTTATTGTGTTATTGTTTCCAGAATTCGAATTGTAAAAACCAGCTGCTGAGTTTAAAGTGTACGAATAACTTGATGCCCCCGGTAATTTATAACCAAAGCTCATGTAGTAAGGGCCGCCACCTTGTCCAAACACAATCCTAATTGGATAATAAATGTCCGCACTTAAATTGATCGTTGCACTTCTTGTTGTAGCCGCTTGATCAAATCCATTATTCAAAAGTGCATTTGTCGACCCGCCAATTGTATAACTTGCACCGCTAGCTGCAGTGTCGCCAATCCAAACATAACTCCAGTCATCTGATCTCGTTGCAAATGTATAAGTTCCAGTTGAAGGTGCCTTAAAGAAGCCACTCCAAACTGCCGAGATGGTTGTCGCACTATTTCCATCTCCATGCCGAAAACTTGTGGCATCACTATTCGCATCCCCTCCCGCTTCCACATTGCTACCAATTGTGGTGACGCTTCCACAGTTTCCGTTCAAATTTGTTGGGGCAGAGAGAAGAGTCGTCCTGTTTTCGTCATTGTACTGACAAAGCCACAGCCCACTTGTGCTCGGAGGTGCTGCGTATGCTCTATCGAAATGTGCGACTAAAAACAAAATAAATAGTGCCAAGAAAACATGAATTGCATATCTGAGAAATTTACTGACTGACAGCAACATTCATTCCCCTATGCGCTTTACTTCGGGATTTCAGGAAGAGAGAAATCTTTGGATTACCTCGCTACCCTAAAATTCTATTTGAGGTAACCCAACAACTCAGGCATTTCAGCGTTTTTCGCATACTAAACATTAGTCATGTAGATTTCACAATTCACTTTAAAGCCTAAACGCATGGTAGAGGGTGTAAAAAGTACCTTACTTACCGTCATTTATCGAGAAAGCCCTTATGGGAACCATCGCAGAAGGGCTTTTCTTGTGAGTGGCCACAACCACAAAACTTTGGGTTTTCAATTGTCTCAATGACATTGCCTTCAGAATCAACAATGTCCACCGTTCCAGTTAAGCGAATTGATCCGCTTTTTGGATTAATGAAAACCTTTGGGTTGCTCACAACTAATTCTTAATCTAGATAGTCGCGCAGTACCTGGCTACGTGATGGGTGACGAAGCTTAGACATTGTCTTTGATTCAATCTGACGAATACGTTCACGAGTAACTCCGTAAACCTTTCCGATCTCATCAAGTGTCTTTGGCTG
>JGI25913J50563_1000215_pt1 | contig 11100 bp, 10 predicted proteins | sample LauGreSp1BDMLBSN_2_FD_50563 | JGI IMG/M metagenome (IMG submission 50563)
TTGGCAGAAACCAACAAGGCTTGAATATCAGCCACGGTCTGAGTGCTGTCCATCATCGGCTCGGAGAGATACTGCGCCCGTAAAGTTGCCAACACATCATCTCCCAACACCACAGCCACCTTCAGCTGATGAAGCCCCAGNGCTTTGGCAACNGCCAACACTTCTTTGCCTGCCTGCAACGGATTGGCAGCTCCCATGTTGGTAATGATGCGCGTGCCATGCGCCATACAAGCTGGCAACACAGCTTTCATGCGCGCCGACAGCAAGGGATCAAACCCTCGCATGGGATTTTGAATTTTTTCTAACTGGGCCAGCGCGATGGTTCGCTCGGCCAAACACTCAAAGACCAAATAATCGAGTTTGCCTTTTTCTGCCAAGGCCAGCGCAGGTGGGATGCGGTCGCCCGCATAACCTGCACCAGCACCGATTCGCAGAACATTTTGAACCATGGATTAGGCGTCGACCTGAACCTTGGCTTCTTTCACAACCCTTGCCCACTTTTGAGTTTCATTGCGCATGAATTCGGCAAAACGCTCAGGCGAACCGCCGCCGTCTTCTGCACCATATTGTTCAAATTTTTCCATCACGTCGGGCATGGCCATGACTTTGTTCATGTCTTCATTGATGCGCTTTACAAAGGATGGATTCATACGGCCAGGGCCGACCAAGCCGTACCAGGTGGGGGCGTCAAAACCTGGAAAGCCTTGCTCGTCCATGGTGGGCACATTGGGGTGGCCTTTAGCGCGTTTGGTGCGCGTCTGTGCCAGTGCAATAGCTTTGCCACCTTTGACATGCGGCGTGGCAGATGTCATGGTTTCAAAACAATATTGAACTTGGCCACCGATCAAGTCTGTGAGCGCTGGGCCAGAGCCTTTGTAGGGCACATGCAATGCATCGATGCCTGCGCGCAGCTTGAACATTTCTAGCGCCAAGTGCTGCGCCGATCCACCGCCTGCTGAAGCAAAGCTGATGCGGCCAGGGTTTTGTTTGCACAGAGCAATCAAATCTTTCACATTTTTTGCCGGCTGTGATTCATTGCAAATAAGCAGGTTGGGGGTGACGCCCACCAAACCAATAGGCGAGAAATCACGCTCTACGTTGTAGCCCAACTTAGGCTGCAAACTGACCGCCAAAGCATGGCTGTTGATATGCGCCATGAGCAAGGTGTTGCCATCTGCAGGTTGCTTGGCTACAAAGTCGGCGGCGATCACACCAGCAGCGCCTGCCTTGTTGTCAATGACGATGCTGACGTTCCACATGGCTTGAAGTTTTTGGGCCAACACTCGGGCCAACGCATCGGTTCCACCTCCAGGCGGAAACCCCACCACAATGCGAATGGGGCCCGATGGCAAAGTTTGAGCTTTGATCATGGGCGCGGCCAGCAAAGTTGCTGATGCGGCCGTGGCTTGGAGAAGAGTTCTGCGTTTCATGAGATGTCCTTCAATTGTGAATGAGGGCTGGAACAGGATTGGCTGAAAAGTAATCCATGGCGGCTTGAACACCCGAGCCGTTCAATTGAACACCGCTTAACTTCAAGCCCATCTCGCATGCAGAAAGTGCTGCAATCAAGGTCAAGTCATTGCAATCGCCCAAGTGACCAATGCGGAACATCTTGCCTTTGACTTTGCCCAGGCCTGTTCCCAATGAACAATCAAATCGTTCGTAAATAATTTTGCGCACTGAGTCTGCATCAATGCCATCGGGGGTCATGACACCCGTCAGGATGGGTGAGTACAAAGCAGGGTCGGCACATTGAATGGGCAAGCCCCACGCACGCACACCCGCGCGCACGCCCTCGCCCCAACGCACATGGCGCTTAAACACCACATCCAAGCCCTGCCCCAAAATCATGTCGCAAGCTTCACTGAGGCCATACATCAAATTGGTATTGGGTGTGTAAGGGTAGTAGCCCGATTTATTGATCTCCAGCATCTCGTCCCAAGCCCAAAAAGATTTGGGCAGGGTCGATTTTTTACTGGCCTCAATGGCTTTAGGCGACAGCGCGTTAAAGCTCATGCCGGGCGGCAGCATCAAGCCCTTTTGCGAGCCACTGACCGTGACATCAACACCCCACTCGTCGTGCCTGTAGTCGGCTGAAGCCAGGCCCGAAATGGTGTCAACCAATAGCAGTGCGGGGTGCTTGGCGTTGTCCATTGCGCGGCGCACTGCCGCGATGTCACTGGTCACACCCGTAGAAGTTTCGTTGTGCACCACACACACCGCCTTGATACTGTGAGATAAGTCCTGCTTCAAGCGTTGTTCTATTTTGTTTGCGTCCACACCTTGACGCCAACCCTCTGCGCCAGGCAAGCCTAACAACTCGGCTTTGACACCCAAACGGGCGGCCAACTTAAACCACAATGAAGCAAAGTGGCCGGTCTCATACATGAGCACATGATCGCCGGCACTCAAGGTATTGACCAAGGCGGCCTCCCACGCACCCGTGCCAGAGGCTGGGTAAATCATGACCGGGTGTTGCGTCTTGAAAATAGCCTTCATGTTGGCCATCAATTTCAGGCCCAACACGCCAAATTCTGGGCCGCGGTGGTCAATGGTGGGCAAGCTCATGGCTCGCAAAATTCGATCTGGAACCGGTGAAGGACCCGGAATTTGCAAGAAGTGACGACCTGTTGGATGAAAATCAAGCTGAAGCATTTAAAAGCATTCCTAAGAACTAATTTGAATTTAACGAGAGAATAGCGGGAAATCAGATATCCATGATGTGGAAAAACCCCTAGCTCTTGTTGAATCAGTCCCCTATGAACACAACTACTGCCACTCTCCCAGACTCAGCCAGCCACACTTACGAACAAGTTGCCACTGCCAGCAACGAAGTGGCGGGCCTTCTGGCCAAGCGCTTAAAAACTGAAACGCAAGGCGAAGTGCTTTTTTCTACCGCCGACCGGGGCCGCTACGCTACCGACGCCTCCATTTACCAAGTGACCCCACTGGGTGTGTTTGTGCCCAAACATGCCGAGGAAGTGGCCACAGCCATGGCCATCTGCCGTGATCTCAAGGTGCCTATCGTTCCAAGAGGCGGCGGCACCAGCCAATGCGGCCAAACCACGGGGGTGGGCTTGGTCATCGATCACAGCAAACATGTTCGAAATATCCTCAACCTAGACCTGCAGGCAGGCACAGTGGAGGTACAACCGGGCATGGTCTTGGACAGCCTGAATGCCTCTCTGAAAAAACACGGCGTGTGGTTTCCTGTCGATGTCTCAACCGGTGCACAAGCCACCTTGGGCGGCATGGCAGGCAACAACTCTTGCGGCAGCAGGTCGATTGCCTACGGCAACATGGTGCACAACGTGTTGGGTGCCAAGGCTTGGCTTAGCAACGGCGAGCTACTTGATTTTTCTCAGTTTGAAAACAGCAATGGCCGCGAAAAACAAATTGGCCTGTTCGTGAAGCAACTGGCCGTTCACCATCAAGCCGAACTCCAAACTAATTGGCCCAAAGTTTTAAGGCGAGTAGCTGGCTACAACCTAGACATCTTTGACAACCAAAATGAGCGGCCCTACACCCCCGATGGAAAAGTCAATTTGTCGCATTTGTTGGTGGGCAGTGAAGGCACATTGGCCATGACCCAATCACTGACCTTGAAGCTGAGTGAACTTCCCACAGCCAAGGTATTGGGCGTGGTCAACTTCAACAGCTTTCACAAAGCCATGGATTCTGCGCAGCACATTGTGAAGCTGGGAAGCGGCAGCTTGACTGCGGTCGAATTGGTCGATCGAACCATGATTGACTTGTCACTGAAAATTCCAGCCTTCGCGCCCACCATTCGCACCGCCATCATTGGCGAGCCCGAAGCTATTTTGTTGGTCGAATTTGCAGGCACAGACAAAGAAAAACTCAAACGTGAATTGAAACAGTTGGTGGCACTCATGGGCGACATGGGCTTGCCCAACAGCGTGGTGGAAATGGTGGATGACGCGCCGCAGAAAAACTTGTGGGAAGTGCGCAAAGCAGGCCTCAACATCATGATGAGTCTGAAGGGCGATGGAAAACCCGTCAGCTTCATTGAAGACTGTGCTGTGCCTTTAGAGCACTTAGCAGAGTACACCGATGCATTGACGCAAGTCTTTCAAAAACACGGCACCAAAGGTACTTGGTATGCCCATGCATCCGTAGGCACATTGCATGTGCGTCCTATTTTGGACATGCGCCGTGATGGCCCCCTCAAAATGCGCGCCATCGCAGAGGAAGCCAGCGCACTGGTCAGAAAGTTCAAAGGCGCCTACAGTGGCGAACATGGCGATGGCCTGTGCCGAGGCGAATGGATTGAGTGGCAATTTGGCCCTGCCCTGCAGCAAGCCTTTGCGCAAATCAAACAGCACCTAGATCCGTTGAATTTGCTCAGCCCCAACCGCATGGTGAATCCGCCCAAAATGGACGACACATCGCTCATGCGCTTTGGCAACAATTACAAGATCATTCCTATTCAAACCGCTTTGGATTGGAGTGCTTGGAACGTTCACAATGACGCCGCCACAGAACAAACCACCCCGCCAGGTACAGGGCAAGACCCAGCGCAAGGCTTGGCCAAAGCCGTTGAAATGTGCAACAACAATGGCACTTGCAGAAAATTTGATGCGGGCACCATGTGCCCTAGCTTTAGAGTGACTCGCGATGAAGTACATGCCACACGCGGCAGAGCCAACACGCTGCGATTGGCATTGAGTGGCCAACTGCAAGGCGGCCTAGAAAGCCCTGAGGTGAAGGAAGCAATGGACTTGTGTGTAGGTTGCAAAGGTTGCAAACGCGATTGCCCTACCGGCGTTGACATGGCACGCATGAAAATTGAAGTGCAACATCACTACAACGAAAAGCATGGCTTGCAGTTAAAAGATAAATTGATATCCAACTTGCCGCGCTACGCGCACATTGCATCGCAGTGGCCAGGACTCATGAACCTTCGCAATCAATCGCCATTGTTGGCCAAGTTGGCAGAGTCTCTAACCGGCCTGTCTGCAGAGCGCTCATGGCCCGAATGGAAAAAAGACCATTTCTTCAACGGACCTCGTGTCGGTGTTTCCGCAGAAGAAGTCTTAAAGGCCAGCAAGCCTGTTGTTTTGTTTGTTGACACCTTCAATGGCTACTTTGAATCTGAAAACGCTTGGGCAGCCCACGACGTTTTGTTCGCTGCGGGTTATCAAGTTCACATTGCCAGTCGCACCAAGCAAGACACACCCGGCCAGCACCTTTGCTGCGGCCGAACCTATTTGGCCAGCGGGCAAGTGAACAAGGCCAAAGAACATGCGCAAGCTTTGTTAGAAGCATTGCTTCCCTTTGCACAAAAAGGCATTGCCATTGTGGGTTTAGAACCATCGTGCCTTTTAACTCTCAGAGACGAGTCTTTGGTCATGGGGTTGGGTGAGATGGCTGAAACAGTGGCAGCACATGCTGTGCTGTTTGAAGAATTTTTAGAGGCTGAAAATAAAGCTGGAAAACTTGATCCACTCAAAGTTAAATTGACTCCCGCTCAAAAACCGATTTTGGTGCATGGCCATTGCCACCAAAAAGCCTTTGGATTGATGCCCTCAGTGACGCAAGTCATTCAACTTATTCCACAAGCCAAAGTAGACCTGATCGAAAGCAGTTGTTGTGGCATGGCAGGCTCATTTGGTTATGAAGCCTCACATTTGGATGTGTCAAAGCAAATGGCAGAGGCCAACTTGTTGCCCAGCATTAGAAACAATGAAGATGCTTGTGTAGTGGCCGATGGCACCAGTTGTAGGCATCAAATTGTGGATGGCACAAAACGTGATGCCATCCATGTGGCATTGTTGCTTGCGCAACATTTAATCAAATAACATCGGCCCGCACAAACAATGCGCTGCAGCACCAAAGGGCTGTTTCTTTTCAATGACCGTCTGAAGCCAACTGAGGTCTTGACCCAAGGTATTTAACAACAAAGCATCAGGCCCAGAATGCGCAGACATCACGCTCCAAGTGGGTATGGCATTGGAATCGCCCACTAACCAGCCAAACTGGCCCATGAATTTTTGGACAAATTTTTCAATGGCCGAAACTTTGCGTCCAACATACTTAATTGGAAGTTCTTGACTGTTGCTGGCACCATCGAGCTTGGATACTAGAGATCTGGCCTCCTCCACAGCATCAGAAAAACTACCAAGCCGGTCAATGAGTTTGTGATCAAGCGCCTGAGCACCTGTCCAAATTCTGCCCTGCGCCAAATCTTCAGCCTTGGCCAGTTCGAGTTTGCGAGTTTGCGACACCTTGCCAATAAAATCGGCATAGATGTGTTCAATGCTCGACTGAACCAAAGATTGCATGCGGGGGTCTAGCGCCTTTCTAGGATCGTAAGCACCGGCAAGCCAACTGGTTTGATAGCCACCCGTGTTCACACCAATTTTGCTCATCAAGCCTTCGCCCGTAGGCAACATGGCAAACACACCAATTGATCCTGTGATGGTTGCTGGATCGGCAATGATCACATCGGAAGCCATTGAAATCCAATAGCCACCAGATGCCGCCAAATTACCCATGGAGACCACAATGGGCTTGCCTTTGTCTTTGGCAATTTGCAACTGCTCACGAATAAGCTCTGAGCCCAAAACACTTCCACCAGGTGAGTTAACTCTCAGTACGATGGCTTTGACTTCTTTATCTTCAGCCGCTTTTCGAATGCGCTCTGACGTAGAAATGCCTCCAATTTTCCCTGCAGGCGCGCGGCCATCGCCAATTTCTCCTTCGGCCACAACGATAGCAATGTGATCTCCCTTGACCTTCTTAACTTCAGAGACGAGATAATCTTTCCAGCCAACCTGGCGGAAAGATTGCACGTCTTCGTCTTTGCCAACTTCTTTAATTAGCGTTTCACGCAATGACTCAAAAGTTTGCAGTCCGTCGAGCCACTTCCAATCTAGGGCCAACTGGGCTGCATTGCCTTTCACATTGACTAACGCATCAGGCAACTTGTTGATGTTTTGATTGATGCTGTCTGCAGGTAAATTACGGGCCTTTTCTACGCCACCTGTGTACAAAGCCCATAAGGCATCGTACACATGTGCTTCTGCTTTTAAGGCTTGCTCGGAGGGCGCATTCAAAACGAAAGGTTCACCTGCAGATTTGAATTGACCCACACGAATTAAATTGGCCTTGATACCCAGTTTGTCTAAAGCGTCTTTGTAGTAGTTGCGACTTCTTCCTAGGCCCTCAATTAACACACCACCCATAGGGTGCGACAAAACTTGATTGGCATGTGCTGCTAAATAATATTGGCGTTGGTCATAAAAGCTAGACCAAGCCACCACTTGCTTGCCAGACGCTTTGAATTTTTCAATGGCGATGGCCGCCTCACGCAAAGAAACCAAGCCACCGCCCTGAAAATCGTCAAGCTTCAAAAGTACTTTGTCGATGTGCTTGTCTGTGGCAGCCAACTCCAAAGTCATGACCACATCGCGCAAACGCACAGTTTCGGTGGCGTTACCCTGAAGTTCACCAATGAACTGGTCCTTCAAACCGCCAGGCGTTTCTTCAACCAATACGCCCTTTAAATCCATTACAAGAACTGTGTGGTCCTCTAGGCTAACCTTGTCTGCATAAAAAACAAACCAACCAATCCCCACCCCATACAGAACAACACCCAACACAAGCGCCACTTTAAAGCCATTGACCATCCAATCGGACACTTTGAGAATGCCACGATTGATCAGCTTGTAAAGGTTTTTGATTTTCAAGAATAGAGAATTCATGGTGCTTGCATTGTCCTTATAGAAGGAATTTATTTTTTCAAAACTTCTCGTTCTTTTTCATACTGATCGTAATTGGGTAAGGTCGAGGGTTTCTGTGAAGTGCCCGTTGTCTTGACTTTTTCATTGCCACGTACGCCCTCGTAAACCGATTGATGGTTAATGAAGCCACACGCTGGCAATAAACCGAGGGTAAGTAAAACTATCAACAATAGGCATTTTTGATACATCAGCATCCCACAACTTTACAAGATCACTGGCTATATTAATACAGCTTTACATGCGCACAACAGTTATGGCCAATTAGAATGGATACGGCTATTTAAATGACGTCAATGATTTCATAGAGGTATGAATTTTTTGGCTTCAAAACCTTTTGTCCTTTCACTTTTTTGAAATTGGAATTTTTCATATGACTTCAGCGCACACATTGGGTTTTTGGTGGGCCTGGCCTGTCGCACTTCTGGCATACATCTTCTTTCGCGCTTGGTACGACAACTGGCGTGGCCCACTGAGCACAGAAGAGATTGAAAAGTTCATGAACATCACGGCTAATTTGCCGGGGCCTCACCATACAGACCGCGCTGTATTGCGAGAGTTTCTGGAGGCCGACGATGGAAAAGAATTTGTCATGTGCAACCTCGTGAAGCTGTTCCCCCACCCCGTGGCTCACCCCTTCACAGGGGCGCCAACACCCGCACAAGACTTGCTGCAAGAATATGTCAAACAATTTGTCGGGGTCTTGCTGTCTGGCGGAGGTCACCCTGTAGTGGCTGGCCGCAAAGTTGCAGGCTACATCGACGCTTGGAATGCACCACCAGATCCAGGCTGGTCTGTTGCAGGCATGATGAGATACCGTAGCAGGCGCGACATGATGAAGCTTGCTACAAATGTGAAATTTCAAAATGCACACCCTTTTAAGCATGCTGCCGTGCAGCAAACTTATTCTTTCCCTACGCAGGTAGTTGCAGAAATGGTGCTACGCCCGCGCAGTGCTGTGGGCTTGGGTCTGGCTTTGGCAGCCTCTCTGGTGCACCTTGGCTCAATCCTATTTAGATGATAGGGGAGCCAGGTCAAGCCATGACAGTTGTGATTCGCATAGACGATCTCTCAAGTGATGAGTCTCAATCAATTGTGCGTGAACACATGGCAGGCATGCTTGATAACACGCCCATTGAAAGTGTTCACGCATTCTCCTTAGACAAGCTTCGGCAAACCCACGTTACATTTTGGACTGCGTGGTTGGGAAGCGAGCTTTGTGGATGTGGCGCTCTTCAAACGCTGGAGCATCAACACGGTGAAATTAAGTCAATGAGGACCAGAGCAAAGTTTTTGCGGCAAGGTGTCGGTCAAGCCGTTCTTTCTCACATCGTCGCGGAAGCTAGCGCAAAAGGTTTGAAAAGATTGAGCTTAGAAACAGGATCTGCAGAGTCATTTTCAGCTGCACGGTCCTTGTATTTGAGAAACGGGTTTGAAATCTGCAGCCCATTTGGCGATTACAAGCTTGATCCCTACAGTGTGTACATGACCAAGCTCCTTTGAGTAACGCACTCAAGAAGCCTTAACGAAGGGCGCACGGTAGGGGGAGATAAGTCGCCCACACAACACATACAGCTCAATTTTGGTGGACTTTATAATGGAGTGGTTGTAAAGTATTGCTTTGAAAAAAATACAAAGCGAAATGTCTAATTCATTAGACAAAACTACTCACGAGTAGTTTTATTTTTAAAGGCTGCTGTTAATGACCACCGTCAAAAAAATTATTGATCAAAAATCAAAAACCATCTTCTCTGTTCGGACAACCGACCCCGTAGCAGATGTCTTGAAAATTATGCGCGATTTTCGCGTCAGAGCCGTATTGGTCATTGATGACAACGAGTTGAAGGGCATCGTGTCTCAGGGCGATTGTGCTATCAAAGTCTTGTTGCCGCACAACAATGCCTCTGAGGTTGCGGTCTCAACAATCATGACGCCCAATCCTCTGACCGTGAAACTCACGAACACATTAGACGAGTGTATGGCCATCATGGTTCACAAGCACATTAGGCACTTGCCCGTTGTTGAAGCAAACAAAGTTGTTGGCGTTGTATCGGTTGGCGACATGGTCAAAAATATCATTGAACTACAAGGCAATCAGATCAAGTTTCTTGAAACCTATATCAAAGGTCATGGTGCTTGAACCATTTAACGCGAATTACTAAGCTGGCTCGTCGTTGTCTTTTGCAAACTTCTTGCCGTATTGAATGATAAGAACAGAGATTGCCAGCAGCAATACGGCAGCGCCTTCATAAATCAGATCAACGGTGCTTATGCCTTTACCCTGAAGAATAATCAGTCGGCAAAGTGCGGTAATCGCAATAAAAATGGGCAAGGTAATTGGAATTTTTCTGTATTGATAGAACGCGGCTACCATGCCCAAAACCTCTGCATAAATGAACATCAGAAGCAGGTCTGTTAAAGCAATTTTTCCATTTTGAATCACGGCGTACATTTCTGCACCAACGCTGAAAATTGTAAATAATGCAATGATAAATAAAATACATTTTTCTGCAGCGATGATCAAGCTATAGACATTCATTAACTGGTCTCCTTAGATGGAATTGGGCAGCGCTAAATAACTTTTAAAGTCAAACCTTGATAACTCTAACCAAAGTAATGTGCAATACAGACATTATTTTATCGAGGCTCCGGAAACTTCATTCATAAGTTCTAAAAAATAGCCCGCAAAACACCAAGTAATTTATGATTAAGGAATGCGTAGCCATAGTTCATTGACTTCTACCAAGACATCACCCAAGTTATTACCCTTGGCGCTTTCTACGTTAATTACATTTGGCCCCCTCATTTACTTAGCCAATCATTCAATCAAATCAGACAAAAAGTCTCCCATCCAACAAGTCGTTGAAATGAGACTGCTTGACGATCTCATTAAACCGATTCCATTGCCCAAACAACCCGTACAACAAGTTGTCCCAAATGCTGTCTTGTTGCCAAGTTCTGTCTTTGAACCGCTTGGAAATATCAGAATTGAAAATTCAATCACTCAAGCACCTATGCCGCCAGAAGTCGCAGAGCCAAAAACATTGAATTTGAGTGTGCCTTCGAAGGCGACAGATTCAACAAATAAGATAAGCCAATCACCTGTTAAGCAATTGATTGAGGGTGAATCGGCTAAAGTGGCTAAAAAACAAACTGAGAAGTTTGCCATTGATGTCAAAAATTCAGCAAAGCCTGACTGCTTGAAAAATGATTATGGCTTAGGGTTGTTCAATGTGGTGCCATTGATCTATGACATTGCAAAGGACAGATGTCATTGAAGCCACCAAAAATTTGTTTCAAGATAGGCAGCTTACAACGATTTTTTCACTAAGAGTCAAAG
>JGI25913J50563_1000218_pt1 | contig 11060 bp, 10 predicted proteins | sample LauGreSp1BDMLBSN_2_FD_50563 | JGI IMG/M metagenome (IMG submission 50563)
TCAAGTCCATCCTTTACTTTATGACGCTACCTCTACAAATGATGTTCTAACATTCCAGTCTGCACCATTCGGGAGTATGCTGAATACAGACATTTTCAACACCATCTTTATCAAAATCATTGGAGACCCTTATGAAACTCAAGCAACTTGTTTTAGTCGCCCTCACACCTTTTTTATTGCTTAGCGGAATTGCTTATGCGCAATTTAAAAAACCTGAGGATGCAATTAAATATCGTCAAAACGTATTTAATGTGATGGCCAATTCTTTTGGAAAGATTAATGCAGTAGTGAAAGGCGAAACCCCATTTAACAAAGATGAAGTTGCCAAGAACGCAGCAGTTGTTGCAACACTCTCAACGCTGCCTTGGCAAGCTTTTGGTCCCGGTACTGAAGGTGGCAATGCGCTACCTGGCGTATGGTCTGACAATGCTAAATTTAAAGCCGCTGGAGAGAAAATGCAGCTTGCCGTTGCCAACCTTAATACTGCAGCTCAATCAGGCGACCAAGAAGCAATTAAGAAAGCCTTTGGCGCAGCTGGCGCTACCTGCAAAGGCTGCCATGATGACTTTAAGAAAAAGAATTAGTTTGTTATGAAGTAGCCCAGAATTACCGCAATTAGGCTTAGCAGCAATAAAGCGAAGCCACGTTGCAGACCTCCATCTTTGGAGGCTTGACCCAAGTCAGCAGGCAANTATTTAGCCTCCTCGCTTGGGTCAATTTCTTTATCGCCCAGCAACATGGGTTTGATTAAATTTTCACCTTTGAATTTTTGGTAATACAAAATCGCACAGAGATGAAGCGCAATCAAAATAATGAGTACTTTCTCATTGAAGTAATGAATGGATGTTAAAAACTGAACCATGTCATTCGATACGTATTTTGCAAATGGTCCCTCAAAGGCAATATCGTCATTTGCAAATAAACCGGTCGTCGCCTGAAGGCCAAGAGAAAAAAGTAAGGCCAGGACGGATAAAGCACCTAAGGGATTATGGCCAAGACCTGCCTTTGTTTTGCCTAGGATGTAATTAACTAATCCCTTGGGGCTTGGGACAAAATGAATAAAGCGGGCATGGTGTGATCCAACCAAGCCCCANCAAACTCGAAAAATAANTAGNGTCAAAACGCAGTAGCCNATGAGTGCNTGGAACTCCATGGCATTNCCNCCAATCTTGACAGTGATAAAGCTGAGAACGACACAGAGTACCAGGAGCCAATGAAACAGGCGGATCGGAAGATCCCAGACGCGAATGATTTTTTTCATCTTTCCAGAATAAATCAAAGCGAGAACTTCTCCCTGTTTTATTGAATCTCAGGTAAATCTTTTTGAATAATCTTTAAGCCCTCACGTAAGGCTTCCTGATAACGCTCTCGCTCTGCTTTCATGGTTTCTGCAGTCCAAGAATAAAAACCTTCACCGGTTTTCATACCTAACTTGCCACTGGCGATACGATCGCTTAGGCACCTTGCAATCTCAGGAGAGTTGTTCAGAGTCGGGTAAATCGTTGCGCCGCCGGCACCATGCACATCTAAACCAGCATGATCTCGCTGCATTGCAGGTCCCGCAGCGATATAGCGAAATCCAAAACCAAAACGCACAGCCTTATCAATATCTTCTAGGCTAGCAATCCCTGCATCGACCATAGCAAAGGCTTCACGCGACAAAGCATGCTGCAAGCGATTAGCCAGAAAACCCGGCAAATCTTTTTTTACAGTGACGGGCACCATGCCACACGCCGTCATTAAACGAGAAAGGCTTTCGCCAACCATAGGCGAAGTCTTTTGACCGTAGACCACTTCTACACACGGCACCAAGTGCGCTGGCATGAAGAAATGCAAACCAATCATTCGTGCTGCAGTTTTCAAACCTTTTGAAATATCACTAATCGGGAAACTCGTACTATTACTAGCCAGGACTGCCTCTGGCTTTGCGTACTGCTCCAACTTAGCAAAGAGTTCCTGCTTAATATCTAAACGCTCAGGTACGCACTCGATCACCAAATCTACCTCAGACCAATCGACCTCCTCTAGAGTTCCGGCTGTCGAGAGCAAGTGCAAGCGATGTTCATAACCCAGATCGATCATGGTATTGGCAAAGTAATCGGGCAAAAGCGCACGACGCTCAGTGGTGGGTTCAAGCACCTGCACTGCGCAACCCCCTCGTGCACATACGGCTGCCACATCAGCCCCCATAGTGCCGCCACCAACGATGACGACTTTTGTTTCAGACGGGGTAAACAACATCTTGATTTCTCCTTTGGGGGCAAGATAAGGATCGAAAATCCTCTTACAATGTTTTCATTATTCCAATAAAAAAGTAAGTGAGACATGATCCCAGTCAATTCGGTACTGCAGGTCGGACAATTTCCAGAGGTAATGCAAGCGGCAATTGACCAGCGCATTACCCCCGTTCGTTACCCCGACCTCAAGGCAAATCTACCGCTCGGTTCTTACGAGAGCATTTTGATTCGCTCAAATACCCAGCTACCAATACAGCTTCTTGAGAAGCTTCCATCAGTAAAGATGGTGGCGACCTGCGGAGTGGGTTATGACAACCTCCCCTTGGACTACCTTAAAGCCAATGGAATCAAAGCCAGCAATACACCGGGCGTTCTGAATGATGCAGTTTGCGAGCTAGCCGTTGGCATGCTCTTTGGCCTATTGCGTCGCATACCCCAGGCTCACGAGTTTGTTAAAAGTACAGCCTGGTCTAAGGGTTTATTTACTGTCACCACGACTCTGGCTGGCAAGCGTGTTGGTATTGCAGGTATGGGTCGCATTGGACAAGACCTTGCAAAACGCCTTGAGCCCTTTAAGGTCAAATTGGCTTATACCGGCCCCACTCAAAAAGAACTTCCTTATCAGTACTTTCCCGATATTCAGTCTTTGGCACAGGCATCGGATGTACTTTTCCTTGCCTGCCCTGCCAACCCAGAAACAGAAAAAATGATTGATTCAAAAGTCTTGGAGGCCCTGGGGCCCCAGGGTTACCTTATTAATATTGCGCGTGGGAGTGTTGTGGATGAGGCTGCACTTTTAGTTGCGCTGCAGCAAAAAGTGATTGCTGGTGCGGCACTAGATGTCTTTGAAAATGAACCGAATCCGAACGTTGACTTCTTAAATATTGATAATGTCTTACTAACACCGCATATCGGTAGTGCCACCTCCGAAACGCGACAACTGATGACGAACCTAGCAATAGATAATTTAGAAGCTTTCTATAATAAAAAACCACTTCTGACTGAAGTAAAAAATTAAAACGGAGTAAGTATGACAATTTCCCTACACCCTTCCACACTACCCGCGGTGCTTTCGCCTGTATTGACTCCATTTAAAGAAGACGGCAGTCCCGATGCGCAAAAATTACTGAAGCAATGCCAATGGCTCGAAGCCAATGGTGTTGGTCAAGCAATCTTCGGCACAAACTCAGAAGCTAACTCGATGTCGGCCCGCCAAAAGATGGCGACCTTGACAACTCTAGTAGAGGGCGGCTTAAACCCAGCGCACATGATGCCTGGTACGGGCGCAACATCTATTGACGCCACCGTTAGCATGACTCGCCATGCACTGGACCATAAGTGTGCTGGTGTATTGATGTTGCCACCGTTCTACTACAAAGATGTTACCGACGATGGTCTCTTTGCCTACTTCTCCGAAGTGATTCAGAAAGTGGGTAATGCTGCGTTACAAATTTACATTTACAACATTCCGCCGGTCACAAAAATTAACCTCAGCCTCTCTTTACTGGAGCGCTTGGCAAAGGAATATCCAAAAACCGTTGTTGGTATGAAAGACAGNTCTGGTGACTGGGCCTATACAGAATCCGTTATNAAGCTATTAGCNCCATCAGGCTTCCGCGTCTATGCTGGTAGNGAAGTCTTCCTGATGCGCGCCCTGCGTGCTGGGGGAGTTGGNTGCATCTCCGCTACAGCTAACGTTAACCCTAGGGCTATTGCTGAATTGGCAGCCCATTGGAGAGAATCTGACGCAGATCAACGTCAAGCCGCCCTAGATCAAGTACGCTCAGTATTTGCTCAATACCAAATGATTGCTGGTATGAAAACTGCAGTTGCACACTTCAGCAAAGATCCCGAGTGGTTGCGTGTTCGCCCACCACTCATGCAGTTAAGTGCAGACCAGCAAGCAAAGTTATTAGGCGAGCTACAAAAGATTAATTTCAGCATGACAGGCCTTTAATTACATAAACAAGAAACAGGAGACAAAAAATGAAACTGATTAAAGTAATTGCTGTATCCCTCACCATGTTGTTCGGTGCCGCACAAGCACAAAACCTTTCCATTGCAACCGGTGGTACTGGCGGTGTTTACTACCCAATGGGTGGTGGCTTAGCTGCAGTACTATCCAGCAAAGTGCCAGGTATGTCTGCAACCGCTGAAGTAACCGGTGGATCCGTAGACAACCTCAACCTGATTGGTACAGGTAAGCCTTATGTTGGCTTCTCTATGGCCGATGCCGCCAAAGATGCTAAAGACGGTGAAGGTAAATTTGCTAACAAGAAGGTGGATTTACGTACTCTCTTAGTGCTTTATCCAAACCTCATGCACGTTGTGACAGTTGAATCTACTGGCATCAAATCCATGAAAGACCTCAAAGGTAAGCGCATCAGTACTGGCGCACCTGGTAGCGCCACTGAAGTAATGGCCTTCCGCCTTCTTGAAGCTGCCGGCTTGGATAAAGACAAGGATGTCAAGCGCGAGCGTTTGAGCGTAGCTGAATCCGTCAATGCCGTAAAAGATCGNAAAATTGATGCCTTCTTNTGGGTTGGTGGCTTACCAACTGCNGCGGTGACCGATCTTGCAAATAGTCCTGGCATGAAAATCGTCATGGTGGATAACTCTGCAGAAGTTGCNGCTATGAACAAAAAGTATGGCAACTTATACTTTGCCGCCAATATTCCAAAAGAAACCTATAGCGGCATGGGCAAAGACAATAAAGTTTCTGGCGTAGCGAACATCCTTGTTGTGAACGCCAATATGTCTGATGATGAAGCCTACAAAATTGTGAAGGCGATATTTGATAACAAGTTGGATCTCGTTCGCACTCACAAGGAATACATCAACGTAACCCTTGAGAATCAAAAACAAAACTCCACACCAATTGCTTATCACCCAGGTGCATTGAAGTATTTCAAAGAAAAAAACATCAAAGTAAATTAATTCAAATTCACTTAGATATCAGGAGTGTCTATAGGCACTCCTGAGTTTTTTGATAGCTCCGCATTAGTAGCGCCAAAAAAGTTGTATAGAAAAAATAGGTAGAGACATGACACAAGCTGCAATCGATAATGAAACCCAAGAAAAATTAGACGCCTTCATTAAGCAAGAAGAAGGTGACTCCAATGACTACAAAGGCCTCTTAGCCAAGTTCATCACCCTAGGTGGCTGTTGGCATGTCACTCTTTCACCTTTATGCCGCTTACTCGATTGTTCCAACCCAGCAACTGCGCGTGGTGCACGTTGCCTTAGTATTATTTTTAGTATTCCTAAGCTTTCCGATTGCAGCCCGCTTTAAAAACCGCCTCATGTGGTGGGATGTCTTATTTGCCTTGGGTTCGGTAGCTGTTGCCTATTACATCCTCAGTGGTGGAGATGATCTGTTTGATCGCAATACCGCCCCTAATTCAACTGATGTCATGTTTGGCGTCTTCCTGATTGCCCTCATTCTAGAGAGCGTCAGAAGAACCAATGGCATGGTCTTAGTAGTTGTAACCTCCCTCTTCTTGGCGTATGCCCTCTTTGGTAACTACTTGCCAGCCCCTTGGACACACAAAGGTTATGACCTTGATCGTCTAGTAGGCTACATGTTCATGACGCTTGAGGGCATTTATGGCACTGCAGTGGATGTCTCAGCCACACTCATTATTCTGTTCACCATTTTTGGCGCCTTCCTCCAATTCACTGGGGCAGGTAAATTCTTTATCGACTTCTCCTTTGCCGCTATGGGCGGCAAATCTTCCGGTGTAGGCAGAACCATTGTTCTCTCTTCATTCTTGCTTGGCGGCCCTTCAGGCTCTGGCGTAGCCACTACAGTTACTGTTGGTTCTGTAGCCGCTCCCATGTTAGATAAAGTGGGTTACGAAAAAAATGCGGCCGGTGGCTTATTGGCAGCCGGTGGTTTAGGCGCCATCATTTCACCGCCCGTGCTTGGTGCAGCAGCATTTTTGATCGCGGATTTTTTAAAGATTTCTTATTTAGATGTGTTGCTGATGGCAACCATTCCAACCATTCTGTTTTACCTTGGCCTCTTAGTCATGGTAGAAATTGACGTACGCAAGTACGGAATGAAGAGCATTCAATTCAAAGCCGCTGAATCTGCCTGGCAGTTAACTAAAAAGTATTGGTTCCACTTTTTCTCTTTGATTTCCATTGTGGTCTTCATGATGTTTGGCTTCTCTCCAGTCATGTCAGTGTTCTGGGCGACGGTAGTATCAGCAGCTTCTAGCATGTTGCGTCGTGACACTGCCATCATTCCTTGGGAGTGGTTTCAGGGTAAAGAAAAGATTTTCTCTGGCCTATACAACTCCAATCTCACTAAGGCACTCGCATCTGGTTCCACTGGTGTTCTAGCAATTGCAGTGACCTGCGCTGGCGCTGGACTGATTGTGGGTACCGTTACCCTCACTGGCTTGGGTTTGAAGTTCAGCTCCATCGTCATTCAGTATGCAGGCGGCTCACTCTTGCTCACTGCCATCTTTACAGGCCTTGTAGTTTGGGTTGTTGGTCTAGCTGTTCCAGTAACCGCGTCCTACATTATTTGCGCTGTGATCGCGGCACCTGCCTTAATCAATCTTGGCGTTCCAGAATTTGCAGCGCATATGTTTATCTTTTATTACGCTGTACTTTCTGAGGTATCTCCTCCTACAGCGTTATCACCTTTCGCTGCAGCGGCAATTTGTAAAGGCAATCCCTATAAGACAACCTTACAAACCTGGAAGTATGTTGCTCCAGCGATATTGGTGCCCTTCATGTTCGTGCTCGATAAATCCGGCGTGAGTTTATTGCTGATGGGTTCTACCACTGCATTAGAGCAAGCCGATTGGTCACAGATTGCTTGGGTCTCATTCACCGCTGTAGTGGGCATCATCTGTTTGGCTGGCGGCCTACAAGGCTGGTTTATCGAAAAGACCAAGGTCTTCGAACGCGTCATCATGGTGATTTCTGGTGTAGCACTTTCTTATCCATCGACCGAGGCTGATGTTATTGGATTTGTAGGGTTTGGTTTGGTATTGATTACACAGTCAATCACCCATTTCAGAATGAATCCAAAGTCTACTTAATTAATATTGAAGTAACTTATGAAATAAAAAATCCCGCCTCAAGTGCGGGATTTTTTATGGCTGCATGCTTGAGTCTATTTCGTAATCTTGGTCCAAGCAGCTTTACCGGCATACTTTTTAATGGCCGTCTCATCAAACTCAAAACCCAATCCTGGAGTTTTATGCAAAATCAAATCTCCATTCTTAAAAGTCAATTGTTTGTTAATCAATCTGCGGAAGTTTAGGACCTGATCATCAAGGAAAAACTCTACAAACCGCGCATTTGGAGTTGCCGCAACTAAAGGCGCATGGAGGTCATGCATCCAGTGCGGGCAAACAATCACACCCTTTAAATCTGCGTAGGCTGAAATACGACGCCACTCCGTAATGCCGCCACATACCGCAGCATCGGACTGCAAAATAGCCGCACCGCCAGCATCAATCAGCTCTCTAAAGCGCCAGCGTCCCGCTTCCATCTCACCCGTGGCAACATTGATCTTAGTTTGACGAGCCAAGGCTGCATGTAAATCAATTGCGTCTGGTGAAAATGGCTCTTCAATCCAATATGGGTTGTAGGCCTCAAAACGACGAATATATTCCAGGGCGGTCGGTAGATCACGCCAAGCATTATTGGCATCCAGCGTCAGTAAAACATCCTCACCTACGGCCTTACGAGCAGCCTTAACGCGTGCCTCTTCCTCTCTTGGGGATAAGCGCCCTACTTTCATTTTGACGGCCTTAAAGCCCTGTTTCACATAGGACTCCATCTCCTTGCCCAACATAGCAGGTGTTTTGCCATCTAAATAATAGCCACCACTGGCATAGGCTGGAACGCGGTCGTCTACGACTGATCCCAAATAGTGGTGAAGGGGCAACTTGGCCGCACGGGCATTCAGATCCCAGAGTGCCGTGTCCAGAATAGAGATGCCGCGCATAACAGCGCCAGCGCGCCCTTGCAAAATAGACTCGTTGTACATATCCATCCACAGACCCTCACTGCGATGGCTATTTTGACCAATGAGTTTTGGNGCTAGTAATTGCTCTACGGCAATCTTGGCAATATNCCCGCCTGCACTACCTACATAACAAAAGCCAATGCCCTCATTACCATCCTTGCCNCGTACTTTAACCAAGCAATAGTGGCGCTCTGATACCGTCCGAGTAGAAAAAGAGGTGACCTTATCTAGAGGCACCGCGACGGCAGCTACTGATACTGACTCAATAATAGGCATGGAGNCTCCTGTATTCAAAAAATTATTGTAGCCATTATTGAAAATAGATGACGGCTCCTAAATAGGGAATAATGGGTCGCTAATGAACTTATTTCATTTACGAATTGAGGCGCTATGAGCAAAGTCGTTGTAATCGGGACGGGCACCATGGGAGTGGGTATTGCCGCTAGCTTTCTGGCTTTTTCTGCCAACACGATCTTGCTGGGCAGGGATATACAGAAAGCAAGGCTCAGCCTCTCTAAAGTGGAGGCTTGTGCCGACTCTATTAACCCTGCATGGCGTGAAGTGGAGCTCAACTCACGGCTGGCACGATAGCAGATTGGTCCGATTGGGAGAACACCGATCTCATTATTGAAACTATCTCTGAGCGCCTAGATCTTAAAAAAGCAATTTTTAGCGAGCTTGATCAACGGGTACCACCCAACATTCCGATTGGTAGTAATAGCTCAGGATTTCCAATTAGCGATATTGCACAAGGCCTTAAAACAAGCCATCGCATGTTTAACACCCACTACTTCATGCCAGCGCATATTGTTCCTTTGGTAGAGGTAGTTTTGGGCGAAAAGTCGGATCCTCAAGTAGCAGAGCAGATTTGTAATCTGTATCGCATTCATGGCAAGAAGCCAGTATTGGTCAAGCGAGATATTCCGGGTTTTCTAGCCAACCGAATTCAACACGCATTAATGCGCGAAGCACTCTCTTTAGTACAAGAGGGCATTGCCTCTCCGGATGATGTAGATACTGCAGTACGCTATAGCTTTGGCTTTCGCTATGCAGCAGTTGGCCCGATGACTCAAAAAGAAATCTCCGGATGGGAGGGTATGGCACTTGCTGCAGAGGTCATCTACCCATCCCTCTCCANCATAACGGAACCACCTGCTTGTGTCATGGATCTGGTGAGTAGTGGAAAAACAGGCATGGCTAAAGGTGCAGGCTTTAGAGNGTGGTCACCAGAAGAGGCGGCTCAAATGAAGCAAGTCTATGAGATGCGACTGAAGGCAGCATTTGAAGTGTTAAAAATAGCNCCTGAATTGAATTAATCCAGAATTGCTGCGATACAGCACACCCCAAAATACCGTGATCTGTCAGGACAATATTGGATAATTGGGGTGTGAAGAAAAATGTCGATGAGCGGCCCCTCTTTTTGAAAGGGGTAATCAAAGTAATTGGATTTACCCTAGTTGGCCTGATTCAACTGCCAGGGTTGGAACTCGTCTCTAGTGCGCTGGCACAAACTACAAGTCAAAATAGCAAAGCGCCCCAAGTAAAGCAAAAGGTCGTAGTTCAAAATAATAAGCAAGCTGGTCTTAAAGTGAACAGTGGCTCGCTCAATCAATCCTCCAAAAGTATGAGCCTCAATCCCGAGTTGTTTAAACGGATTGAGGGCGTGTACAGCAGTGAAGGCAACTCAAATCTAGATTACCGCGTTCAGCGTGGCTGTCTACGTCGTAGCTATAACGAAGAAAACCTCCCTGAGAATCTTGGTCTTAACGATCGCAACTTGAATGAATTCTTTAAATCTCAAACTAAAGGATTTTTTGATCGGATGCGGGGCAATTGCATTCCTTATGCACTGGCTCTGGGAAGTCGTAATCGCTTTGAATCACTGAGCATCATGAACGGCCCTATTCAGGATGCGAAGACAGAGATTTGGACNTTCACTCCTTCAGCTGCCGGTAGTTTTTTGATTCAGCAAGATTATTTAAAAGATGAATCCAAGCGCTTTACTGAAATTCAATTACCGCTGAGCGATGTCTTATATGATCCCAAAAAAGTAGGTGATAAATTGCCCGTGGAACTCATTTGGGAATTGAATTCTGTGATTAAACAGATTTACCCAGAAGAGAACAGCGCCCTTGAAAACACCAACAGCATAGTGCGATTAATTGTGGACTTTGGCGACAAGGAGCGCTGGGCACAAATATGGGCAGCTGAAATTATTGACCCAGCATCTGGCGAAGTCTTTTCCAGCGCATTTTGGGTTGAGAGACGAGATATCCCCGGTGGTTTTTATACCGCCAGCGGAGAGTCAATTGAACGCACCTTCTGGACGAACCCCCTGAGCTATCGACGCATTTCTAGAGGCGTTGGTAGTGTGAGAGCTTCCAGCAAAAAGGTGGCTCCATCTAAAGGCGCAAATGCGGCTGTGGCAGCGCCAAAGCAACGGTATCGCACCCACATGGGAATTGATTATTCTGCACCAATTGGGACGCCTATTTTTAGCGTAGCTACTGGCAAGGTCGTGCATTTAGGCTTTAGCGGCGCATTTGGCAACCTCATCATCCTTGAGCATCCCGGGAACTATCGCACTTACTACGCACACTTAAGTAATTACAACGCCGAGCTCGAGGTAGGCAACGAAGTGCGACGCGGTCTAGAAATTGGCTATGTTGGGTCGACTGGACGCTCTACCGGCCCTCACCTACACTTTGAATTAAGAAAAGATGGGGTCTATGTTGATCCCTATGGTGCTAAAACTGAATTGGATCTGTGGAATATGCGTGACAGTGATAGCGGTCTACTCACTCGAGAAATCTTATTGCTAGGTACACCTC
>JGI25913J50563_1000219_pt1 | contig 11047 bp, 8 predicted proteins | sample LauGreSp1BDMLBSN_2_FD_50563 | JGI IMG/M metagenome (IMG submission 50563)
GCGTGCCGTGCAANCGNNNGTTGCCACAACAAGGAGTTTGTGATGCTGCGATTCTTAACAAGAAAGTTGGCCTATGGCTTGGCCATTTTGATTGGCATTAACTTACTTACCTTTGTACTTTTTTTCAAAGTGAACACGCCAGACGACATGGCACGCATGCAATTGGGAGGTAAGCGCGTCACACCCGATGCCATTGAAAAATGGAAGGCAGAACGGGGCTATGACAGGCCTTTGTTTTTCAATGAACAAGAGCAGGGCATTGCAAAATTAAGCAATACATTGTTTATGGACAGTTCTTTGCGAATGTTTGCCTTTGACTTTGGTAGGGCAGACAGTGGCCGTGACATTGCTTCAGAAATTGTGAGGCGTGCTGGGCCTTCTATTGCGCTGGCGTTACCGACTTTTGTTGTTGGCTTGGGCGTGTCGATCGTGTTGGCTCTGGGCTTGGCATTTTTTAGAGCCACCTACCTTGATTTTTGGGGCACCGTTTTGTGCGTGGTGTTGATGTCCATTTCGTCTTTGTTTTTCATCGTCATGGGGCAGTTCATGTTCTCGCGTGTGTTGCAGCTGATGCCCGTATCGGGCTTTGCGCCAGGGCTGGATGCTTGGCGTTTCTTGGTGCTTCCCATTGCTGTGGGTATCTTGTCTAGACTGGGTGGCGAGGTGCGATTTAACAGAACGCTTTTCATGGAAGAAATTGGCAAGGACTATGTTCGAACAGCTAGATCCAAAGGCTTGTCTGAAAGCAGGGTCCTTTTGGTTCATGTTCTTCGAAATGCACTCATCCCCATCTTGAGTGCTTCTGTGGCCGTGATTCCTTTGCTGTTCATGGGCAGTTTGATCACAGAATCATTTTTTGCCATTCCAGGTTTAGGCAGTTATTTGATTGAAGCCATTGCAGGCCAAGACTTTGCCATCGTTCGAGCGATGGTTTTCATTGGTTCATTTTTGTACATTCTTGGTTTGATCTTGACCGACATCAGCTATACGTTGGCTGATCCACGCATTCGTTTGCAGTAAGCGCACCATGCAACCCGTATTCCTGATAACCGATATTTTTGTTTATGCCATCCTGCTGTTTGTACTTTGGTACATCTGGCATGTTCGGTCCGATCGCAACCTCAGAGCCAATTGGCGCTTGGCCATGAAACGGCCTGTGGCCATGGTCAGCAGCATGGTCTTGGGATTCTTTTTGTTGGTAGCGTTCACAGACTCCATTCACTACAGAAAAGTTTTGCCATCTGCACCAGGTCAGGCTGTTCAATATTCATCTGAAGCCAATTCAGTTCTTGATGAAATATTGCAACCCCTCGCAACTGCCAGAGAGCGAAGTTATTCAGAACCACTGTCGGCAGTTGCATTTCGAAAAGAAACTTTCGAGCGTGATGGGGTGTCAGTCCGTGACTATCCGCGCCTGCGATTTGGCGGCAAACACCTCGACCAACCTGAGCTTCAACTGTCGTCCGATGTTTACCAAAGAACTTCAGTTGCGCTTGGGTGGGCAATTTGCATTGTGGTTGGCGTGCTTGTGCTTGGACTCTTGCTGGCCAGTTATGGAAGTCGGCAAAGTTTGGCAATCGTTACTTCTAAGTTTCTACATGGACAAACCGAATGGCCATGGCGCTCAATGGCCATCACCTTCACGCTCATGACCTTGGCAATCTGCTGGGTGGCATTTCTGTCACAGGGCTATCATGTTTTTGGCACTGATCGAACTGGCAATTCAGTATTGGTCTTTGCTATGAAAAGCGTCCGCACCGCTTTGGTCATTGGTGGGTTAACGACGTTGGTGGTATTACCTTTGGCACTGCTGCTGGGCGTCATGGCAGGCTATTTGCGCGGATGGGTAGATGAGGTCATTCAATATGTCTATACCCTGCTTGCATCGATTCCAGATGTGCTTTTGATTGCAGCCTCGGTATTGCTGCTTCAGGTTTTCATCGATAAAAATCAAGGTATTTTTGAAACATCTTTAGAACGTGCCGATGCCCGCTTGTTTTTCTTATGCATCATCTTAGGTATCACCTCGTTCACGGGGCTGTGCCGACTGGTTCGCGGTGAAACTCTCAAGTTGCGCGAATTGGAATACATCCAGTCTGCCAGAGCTTTTGGTGTTTCAACGCCTCGCGTTTTATGGCGTCACATCGTGCCGAATTTGATGCACTTGGTGCTCATCAATACCGTGATGCAATTTTCTAGCTTTGTCTTGGCTGAAGCTGTTTTGTCTTATGTCGGCGTGGGTGTCGATCCAAAGACCGCCAGTTTTGGCGTCATGATTAACACTGCTCGCGCGGAACTGGCGGCAACGCCTTTGGTTTGGTGGACACTGACGACGGCCTTTGGTTTTATGTTCCTGATTGTGCTCAGTGCCAACTTACTGGCTGATGCCATCAGAGATGCCTTCGATCCTCGAACCAGACTTCGCAATGCAAGCTCAGCGACAGCCCCGACACAAGAGGTGGCAGCATGACCCAGCAACTGAACGTCAAGAATCTGGTGGTTGATTTGCAAACTGAGTTGGGCATGGCCCGCGCGGTGGATGCACTTAATTTGACGCTGCAAAAAGGCCAAACATTTGCATTGGTCGGCGAATCCGGTTGCGGCAAATCCATGACCGCACTCTCTTTGTTGCGCTTGCTACCTGACAATGCTGTCATTCAAAGCGGCCAAGTCAAATTATCGGATGTCGATGTATTTCAGCTCAGTGAAAATCAGATGCGATCGATTCGAGGACGTCGCATCTCCATCATTTTTCAAGAGCCATCCACCAGCCTGAATCCGGTCATGACGGTAGGTGATCAAATTTTGGAAGTTATTCTTCAGCACACTTCCTTGAAAGGGAATGAAGCGCGTTCGCGCGCTATTGAATGGCTGACCAAAGTAGGCTTGCCAGAGCCAGCAAGGCGAATGGGCAATTACCCTTTTGAAATGTCAGGCGGTCAATTGCAGCGGGTCATGATTGCGATCGCCTTGGCAGCAGAACCAGATTTATTGATTGCAGACGAGCCTACAACGGCTCTGGATGTGACCATTCAAGCGCAGATTTTGGACTTGCTGAAAAGCCTGCAAAAGGAGCGCGGCATGGCCATGCTTCTCATCACCCATGATCTGGCCGTTGTGAGTGGCATGGCAGACCAAGTGGCCTTGATGTATGCTGGCCAAATCGTTGAAGTCGCTTCGGCAGCAGATTTTTTTGTTCGGCCGTCGCATCCTTATGCCAAGTTGTTGCTTCAGGCATTGCCCGGAGAAGACTTAAGAGGTCGTCAACTGGCGGCCATTCATGGCACGGTACCCGCTTTAACGCAGACTTTTCATGGCTGTCGCTTTGCGCCAAGATGCCCCTATCAAACAGAATCATGTGTTGAAAAATCAGTCCTGATGACGGCCCTGACTGAAGATCACCATGTTCGATGCGTCAGGGTTCATGATGTCGGACTTCAAGCCTTGTCTCTGCCACCCTTGCTAGATCGTTCAAGCATTGTGGCAAATGATCACTCAGTCTTGCTATCTGTCCAAAACTTGTCCGTTGCTTATTCAATGGGTGGCGGGGTATTGGGCGGGCGTCAAAGCTTTCAGGCCGTAAAGAACGTCAGTTTTGACATTCAAAAAGGCCAAACATTGGCTTTGGTTGGGGAATCAGGTTGTGGCAAAACCACCATCGGCAAAGCGCTTCTTCAATTGTTAACACCTCAAACCCAGGTCACTGGCCTGGCTGTTCTTCAGGGGCAAAATTTGTTCCAATTGAAGGGACGCGAGTTGATGGCCTCGCGGCGTCAATTGCAAATTATTTTCCAAAATCCTTTTGCTTCCTTGAATCCTCGCATGCGAGTTCAGGAAATATTGGAAGAGGGCATGAAGAGCCTTCACCCCGAGTGGTCAAGCGATCAACGTCAGGCGGACTTGAAGGTTTTGATGGACCAGGTGGGGCTCCGCAAAGATGCCCTCGACCGGTATCCTCACGAGTTTTCAGGCGGCCAGCGACAGAGAATTGCCATTGCGAGAGCGTTGGCGGTTAAACCAAGTCTGATCGTTTGCGATGAGCCCACATCGGCTCTGGATGTGTCGGTTCAAGCGCAAATTTTGAACTTGCTCAGAGAACTTCAAGATTCGCTGGGTGTCAGCTTCCTTTTTGTGACCCACAACATCGGGGTTGTGGCTTATTTGGCCGACAGAGTGGCTGTCATGCATGAAGGGGAAATTGTTGAAATTGGAGATGCCTCTCAAATTTTGAACAATCCGCAGGCGGCCTACACAAAAACCTTGCTTTCAGCCGTGCCCCAACTGAACCAGACACTGGCCTAAGTTGCCGCTTTTTTCCAACAAAATCGTTCCAAATCAAGTATTTATGGATTAGAATGCGNGTTCACGACCAAACGGGCGGGTTTTCACCGCCCGTTTTTTTTGGNCGATCGATTAGTGAGCAGGGTTTTTACCGCTCAAAAATCCTTTGAAAAATGAAGCAATTTTGAGTTAACCCTTTTTAANAAGATCCATTTCGAGTGGCATTGCAGCAGATTGTTGAAGAAACCGTAGCCGGTTTGGGCTACGAACTGGTTGAGATTGAACGCTCAGCCGGTGGTCTCGTGCGCATCACCATCGACAACCCTTGGCAGGACGGTGTTGACCGATTCGACATACCGTTGGTCACCGTTGAAGATTGTGAAAAGGTCAATCGCCAATTGATGTTTGCACTTGAGGTAGACGGTGCTGAATACCGCCGTTTAGAAGTGTCATCCCCTGGCATTGATCGACCGCTGCGCAATGAAAAAGACTTGGCCCGGTTTGAAGGCGAGTTGATTGACATTACGCTAAAGGCCCCCATGGGTGAGGCTGCTGCTGGATTGGTCAATGCAACGCGCAAGAAGTTCAGGGGAACGCTTGAAAAAGCCGACGCCGAGAATACATGGCAAATTGTTTGGTCAGATGCGCCCGAGCCAAAGCCGGGTGCGCGTGTCAGCAAGAATCGTCCGCCAGTGCCCATGCAAGTGCTTGGGTTTTATTTGAATGAATTAAGAGAGGCGCGTCTCGCGCCAGTGGTTGATTTCAAGGGCCGTAAGCCCAAAACAGACTTAGGAGAGAATTAACATGAACCGCGAACTGTTGATGCTGGTTGAAGCCATATCACGTGAAAAGAACGTAGAACGTGACATCGTCTTTGGTGCCGTTGAATCTGCTTTAGCCCAAGCTACTAAAAAGCTGTATGAGGGTGATGTCGATATTCGCGTCGCCATTGACCGTGACAGCGGCAACTACGAAACTTTCCGCCGTTGGCATGTGGTGCCAGATGAAGCAGGTTTGCAATTGCCCGATCAAGAAATTTTGCTCTTTGAAGCAATAGAGCAAATTGCAGACATTGAAGTCGACGAGTACATCGAAGAGTCGGTTGAATCATTGCCCATTGGCCGCATTGGCGCCATGGCGGCCAAACAAGTCATCTTGCAAAAGATTCGCGATGCCGAGCGCGAAATGTTGCTCAACGAGTTCATGGCGCGCGGCGAGAAAATTTTGGTTGGTACCGTCAAGCGCATGGACAAGGGCGACATCATTGTCGAGTCAGGTCGTGTTGAAGGCCGACTGCGCCGCAGCGAAATGATTCCCAAAGAGAACCTTCGCAATGGCGACCGTGTACGCGCCATGATCATGGAAGTTGATCTCACCTTGCGGGGTGCGCCCATTATCTTGTCTCGTTCCTCACCCGAATTCATGATTGAACTTTTCAGTCAAGAAGTGCCAGAAATTGAACAAGGCTTGTTAGAGATTAAATCTTGCGCACGCGACCCCGGTTCACGCGCCAAGATTGCAGTGTTGTCTCATGACAAACGCGTTGATCCAATCGGCACCTGCGTCGGCGTTCGCGGAACCCGCGTCAATGGCGTTACCAACGAATTGGCCGGTGAGCGAGTTGACATTGTGCTGTGGAGTGAAGATCCAGCTCAATTTGTCATTGGCGCTTTGGCACCTGCCAACGTTCAATCCATTGTGGTGGACGAAGAAAAGCACGCCATGGACGTGGTTGTGGATGAAGAAAATTTGGCCATTGCCATTGGCCGCGGCGGACAAAATGTTCGCTTGGCATCCGACCTCACCGGTTGGAAAATCAACATCATGGACGCCGCTGAATCTGCTCAAAAGCAAGCTGAGGAAACAACCGGCATTCGCGCGTTGTTCATGGAAAAATTGGATGTTGACCAAGAAATCGCAGATATTCTGATTGAAGAAGGCTTCACAAGCTTGGAAGAAGTGGCGTATGTGCCCATCCAAGAAATGTTGGAGATTGAAAGCTTCGATGAAGATACTGTGAATGAACTGCGCACTCGCGCCAAGGATGCTTTGCTCACACAAGAAATCGTGCGAGAAGAAAGTGTTGACGATGTCTCTCAAGACCTCCGTGATCTTGAAGGCCTGACCCCTGAACTGATTGCTAAATTGGTTGAGGCGGGTATCAATACACGCGACGATCTGGCCGACTTGGCCACTGACGAACTCACCGACATCACCGGACAAACCGATGGTGAAGCCACCGCCCTGATCATGAAAGCCCGTGAACATTGGTTCGCTGGTCAGGCCTAATCTCAAGGAGGCTAGAACCCCATATGTCCAGTAATACTGTCGCCGAGTTCGCTAGCGAACTCAAAAAATCACCAGATACTTTGCTAGAGCAGTTGCACTCAGCAGGTGTCGAAAAGTCAGCGGCCACCGACGCGCTGACTGAAAACGACAAGCAAAAGCTCTTAAGCTATTTGCAAGCCAGTCATGGCACTGTCGCTGGCGAGCGTAAAAAGATCACGTTGGTGAAAAAATCTACCAGCGAAATCAAGCAAGCCGATGCCACAGGCAAAGCCAGAACCATTCAAGTTGAAGTGCGTAAAAAACGCACCTTCATCAAGCGCGATGACGAAGTTGAAACGACATCAATCGAGCCTATCGAGCCTGTTGCACCTTTCATTGATCATGCTGAATTGGCAAAGCGCGAAGAAGAAGCCCGCAGTCAGGCCGAGTTACTAAGGCGTCAAGAAGAAGAATTGGCCGAAAAACGCCGTGAACGTGAGGCCAAGGAACTGGCCAAACGCGAAGAGGCTAAATCCAAGCAAGCGTCTGAAACCGATGACGCTGCTGTCGCACAATCACCCGAAGAGCTTGTGGCTCAAGCCGCTGCCATTCGCAGTGCCAAGGTCGCCGCTGCTCAACACGAGGCAGACAGCATCAATGCTGCATCTAAGCCTGTTGATCCCTCAATTGCCCAGTCTGCCGAAAACGATCGCGTGAATGCTGAGGCCTTGGTCAAAGCTGACAAGGTAGCCAAGATCAAAGCTGCAGAAGATCAGGCTGATGCTGATGCAAAAGCCATCATTGAAGATGAAGCAGTTCGTGAACGTGATCTGAATCAACGCCGCAATAAAGCGTTGGCAGAAGCCGAAGCCATTCGCGCCATGATGAGTGGCCCGGCTAAAAAGGCACCCCCTAAAGAAGTTCCTAAAGTCGATCCCAAAGCTGCCAAAGGAACGCTCCACAAACCAGCTCAAGTGCCAGGCGCTGTTTCCAAAAAAGCAGCTGCCGCAACAGAAGCCAAAGATGCTGCAACAGGCGGCAACAAGGAAGTTAAATCTGCCAAGCTTTCTTCTAGTTGGGCGGGCGATCCTGCCAAAAAGAAAGCCATTCCAACACGTGGCGATACCAGCGGTGGCGTTGGAAGAAACAACTGGCGCGGCGGACCTAAAAACCGCAGAGGCAACGAGCGTGATCGCGAAGAAAATGTGCAAGCGGCACCTGCAGAAACGCGCGTCATTGAAGTTCACGTGCCAGAAACCATTACGGTTGCCGAGTTGGCTCACAAGATGGCCATCAAGGCTTCTGAGGTCATCAAGCAGCTCATGAAACTGGGTCAGATGGTCACCATCAATCAGCCTTTGGACCAAGACACCGCCATGATTTTGGTGGAAGAGTTGGGCCACAAAGCCGTGGTTGCTGCGCTAGACGACCCAGAAGCATTCACCGATGAAGAAGTGTCACAAAGTGATGCGCCATTGTTACCACGTGCGCCTGTGGTCACCGTCATGGGACACGTCGATCATGGCAAAACTTCATTGCTTGACTACATTCGCCGTGCCAAAGTGGCGTCTGGCGAAGCCGGTGGCATTACTCAGCACATTGGCGCCTATCACGTTCAAACAGATCGTGGCATGGTGTCCTTTTTGGACACGCCAGGCCACGAAGCCTTTACGGCCATGCGAGCCCGTGGCGCACAAGCCACAGACATCGTCATTTTGGTGGTTGCCGCCGATGACGGCGTGATGCCGCAAACCAAAGAAGCCATCAAGCATGCCAAAGCAGCGGGTGTTCCCATCGTTGTGGCTATCAACAAAATTGACAAGCCCGATGCCAACCTCGACCGCGTCAAAGGCGAGTTGGTCGCAGAAGAAGTGGTACCTGAAGAATTTGGTGGTGAGTCACCTTTTGTGGGAGTTTCCGCCAAAACAGGTGCCGGCATTGATGCTTTGCTAGAGCAAGTTTTGTTGCAAGCCGAGGTGCTCGAGCTGCGTGCCCCTGTTGCTGCAGCTGCCAAAGGCTTGGTCATTGAAGCGCGTTTGGACAAAGGTCGTGGTCCTGTGGCCACCATTCTTGTTCAGTCGGGCACCTTGTCTACTGGCGATGTGGTGTTGGCGGGTCAAACATTTGGCCGTGTTCGAGCCATGTTGGATGAAAACGGCAAGGCCATTAAATCGGCTGGCCCTTCCATTCCTGTCGAGATTCAAGGTTTGACGGAGGTGCCACAAGCTGGTGACGAATTCATGGTCCTCAGTGACGAACGTCGAGCCCGTGAAATTGCCACATACCGTGCTGGTAAATTCCGTAACACCAAACTGGCCAAGCAGCAAGCCGCCAAGTTGGAAAACATGTTCTCAGACATGAGTGCTGGCGAAGTCAAAACTTTGCCCATCATTGTCAAAGCAGATGTACAAGGTTCGCAAGAAGCCTTGGCCGCTTCGTTGCTCAAACTGTCTACCGACGAGATCAAAGTTCAATTGGTTTATGCCGCGGTGGGGGGCATTAGCGAGTCCGACATCAATTTGGCCATCGCTTCCAGAGCGGTTGTTATTGGCTTCAATGTGCGTGCCGATGCAGGTGCGCGCAAACAAGCCGAGAGCAATGGCGTTAGCATCAATTACTACAACATCATTTATGACGCGGTAGACGAATTGAAAGCGGCCATGTCGGGCATGTTGGCCCCAGAGCAAAAAGAAGAAGTCATTGGTATGGCCGAAATTCGGACCGTGTTTGTGGCTTCTAAAATTGGTACGGTTGCGGGTTGTATGGTCACCACCGGCCAGGTCACGCGTTCTTCCAAGTTCCGTTTGCTGCGCGACAACGTTGTTATCTATACCGGCGATATCGACTCACTCAAACGCCTCAAAGACGACGTTCGCGAAGTCAAAGAAGGTTTCGAGTGCGGTATCAAACTCAAAAACTACAACGACATTTCAGTGGGCGACCAACTCGAGTTCTTTGAAGTTAAAGAAATCGCTCGAACGATTTAACTTAACCCATCAGGCAATCAATAAGTCACCATGGCTCGCAAACCAACCAGCTCAGCCCATCGCGGATTTCGCGTGGCCGACCAGATCCAAAGGGATCTGTCGGAGCTGATTGCGCGCGAGCTCAAAGATCCCCGGGTGGGCATGGTCACTTTGAATGCAGTTGAGGTCACCCCTGATTACGCTCATGCCAAGGTGTTTTTCAGCCTGATCACGGGCAAGCCAGAGGAGGCCACTGAAGGCTTAAATGCTGCGGCTGGTTTTCTGCGAAATGGCTTGTTCAAGCGTTTGCAAATTCACACAGTTCCCACACTCCATTTCATTTTTGATCGCACCACCGAGCGTGCATCGGACATGAATGCCTTGATCTCCAAGGCAGTGGCTTCGCGTTCCAAAGACGAGGTCTAACATGAACGCGCCACGCACCAGGGTGCAACGGCGCCCTGTGCATGGGGTGCTGTTGCTAGACAAACCATATGGGTTGTCGAGTAACGATGCTTTGCAAAAGGCTAAGTGGTTGTTGCGCGCTGAAAAAGCAGGGCACACGGGCACCTTAGATCCTCTGGCCACAGGTGTCTTGCCATTGTGTTTTGGCGCAGCCACCAAGTTCAGCCAGTTGCACCTTGATGCAGATAAATCTTATGAAGCCATTGCCGTTTTGGGCGTTCAAACCACCACAGGCGATCTAGAGGGTGAAGTTGTTGCAGAAAAGCCTGTGAACTTTACGCCTGATCAGCTTCAGCAAGTGCAGCTTAAGTTCACTGGCCCCATTGATCAAATTCCACCCATGTACAGCGCCTTGAAAAAGGACGGCAAAGCCTTGTACGACTACGCGCGTGCTGGCATTGAAGTAGAGCGCGAAGCACGGCACATCGTGATTCACAAATTGGCGCTTGCAGAAATCGAACCGCAAAACAATCAGCGCCGTTTAAAAATCACGGTCACTTGCAGCAAGGGCACCTACATTCGCACCTTAGGCGAAGACATTGCCGTGTCGCTAGGCACCTGTGCGCACCTTAGCGCACTTCGCCGCATTCAAACAGGCCCCTTTACACAAGCCGAATGCCTCAGCCTTCAAGACTTAGAAGCTTTGCCTGAAGCAGAGCGAGAAATGAAATTNTTGCCCGTCGACGCTTTGCTCGACGGTCATACCCCTGTCACCTTGCCNGCAGATGATGCTGGCAGATTCTTAAGCGGCGTGCGCCGTCGGGGCGATTGGNCCGACAACTTGCATGTTGCTGTGTACGGCGATTCACCGCGCGCGCTCTTGGGTACTGCGCACGTGAAAGCTGGTGAACTTATTCCGGGGCGCTTNCTNAGCCCCCTAGAGATTCAATCAATTTTGGAGAAGGCCTTAGCATGACTAGACAAATTCGTAACATCGCGATCATCGCCCACGTTGACCACGGTAAAACCACCATGGTTGACCAACTGCTTCGTCAGTCTGGCACTTTTGCCGAACACGAAAAAGTGGTCGACACCGTCATGGACAACAACGCCATTGAGCGTGAGCG
>JGI25913J50563_1000221_pt1 | contig 10973 bp, 9 predicted proteins | sample LauGreSp1BDMLBSN_2_FD_50563 | JGI IMG/M metagenome (IMG submission 50563)
GAAATTAAATCTTCTGTATTTTCCACACACATGTTTGCGTGTTGTTCTAAAGATCTTTCAATTATGGTTTTAGCTTTTAAATTATTCTTTATTGTAAATTTAAATTCTTCCATAACATCCAAAGAAATATCTGTAGATTTTATAAACTTAGCCAATAATTCAGGTGGCATTACATATTTAAAATTACTTTCAATATCTGCATCTTCGCGTAAGCTTTCTAAATAATATTCTGGCGACTTAAAAATATGTTGCCAATCTACTGGATTGTTCCATAATCCAAATCGTAAAGCGTTATTTCCTAAATCTATCACAGTGAAATTTTCCTTGTGAGGCAATTTCCTAGAACCACGCCCAATCATCTGAAAATAAAGTGTTAACGACTTAGTGGCACGATTTAATATAATACTTTCTACCGTTGGTTCATCAAAACCTGTGGTTAATATCCCAACCGAAGTTAATATGGCATCCGGAGTTTTTTTAAACCAATGTAATATATCTTTACGTTCTTCAGGAGTTGTTGTGTTATCTAAGTGCCTGATGTTGTATCCAGCATGCTTAAAACTCTCATATACGTGCAATGAAGTATTTATTCCATTGTTAAATATCAAAGTTTTCTTTCCTAATGATTTTTCAGTATACGAATGCAATAATTTCTCTTGCATAACCATATTACTGTATAAATCATCGGAAGATTTCACGGTATAATCACCATTAATTCCAACTTTTAAAGACGTCAATCCAACATCATAACTATACGTAGTTGCTTTTGCAAGAAATCCTTTATCTATAAGGTTTTGAATAGTATCGCCAACAATTAATTCACTGTAGTTTTCATACATTGGTAATTTAATATTGGAACTTAAAGGAGTTGCAGTTACTCCAAGTATAAAGGCATTCCCAAAAGCACTAAATAACTTTCTAAAAGAGTTAAAGTGAGCTTCGTCAATTATCACTAAACCAACATCTTGTATTTCTAACTTTTCGTCGTTTAGCCTATTTTTTAGTGTTTCAATCATTGCAACAAAACAAGAATATTCTTCTTGATCTGGTAACTCTTTTATGGCGCTATTTATGATTTTATTTTTTACATCAAATGCCTTAAGCATTTTTGAAGTTTGCTTACAAAGTTCAATTCTATGCGTTAAAACAACTACTTTTTTATTGTGTTGTTCTAAATAACGTCGCGTGATTTCAGAGAATATAACTGTTTTACCACCACCTGTTGGAAGTTGGTATAATAAATGATAATTGTGAGGTGCATTATCTAATCGCTCAAAAATTTTGTCTATATCACCTTTCTGGTAACTATAGAGTTCTTTTTTGTCTTCAATTTCGGCAAGTAAATCTTTTTTAGGCATGGTGATTTGTACAATTTTGCAAAATTACACCTAAAAAAAGGTTTCACCACACTATTTTTCAATTATAAAAAAAAATTAATAATCAAATCGCTCTACAATTGAAGTAAATTCATATTTATTGAACCAATTTTGGTTATTGGTTTCCTCTTGAATAGCCACTACTCTACTTTTAAAGTCTTCTAAAATTCCTTTTTCAATCATAAAACTTATGGATTGTTGGAACGAGGATAGCATACTTTTGTAAAATGCCTCTTGTTTTATTTCTTTTTCAGAAGAAAGTGTTTGAGCTATTTCTAGGGTATAGAGCATGATATCGGAAATAATATAAGCATCTACTCCAAGTAAGATGAAATGTTTTATAAATTTTTGTGCAATAGATCGTCGCATTTTGGGCTTTTTACCACGCACTGGATAATACTCGTTGGTAATTTTTAGCTTAGCTTCTCTAACCAAATTTGTTTCTTTTGGATCAAATACAAAGTCATAATAAACTTTAACCTCTTTGAACTTATCATATAATTCTATGATTTGTTCTTCCAATTGGGCTTTATTTAACTCGGATACGTATTTTTTTAAATCTCGTTTGCTCATAACTAAATGCTAAATTATTGCAAAAGTAACCTACTTTGTAGTTTAATTCTTAAGGTTATTACTTAATTTTGCAGTTCAAATTATGAGTAATGATTAAAATTTTCAAAATAACAGCAATTTCTGAAGGAATTTCTTATTTGGTTTTATTTGCAAATATGCTTTTCATTAAGCCTACCAATTTGGTGCTTTATAAAACTTTACTTTTCCCNATTGGAATGACCCACGGAATACTTTTTATTGGCTATCTTTACTTAGCTTTTATGATAAAATCCCAGCAAAAATGGACAATTAAAGATCTTGCTGTAGTTCTATTAGGGTCATTAATTCCATTTGGAGCTTTCTTTATTGAGAAAAAATATGTGAAAAATGCATAATAATTTAGAAAAAATATTTGGTTGGTTGTACCCACTATTGCGTAAAATTTCCTTGGGAGATCTTACTGCTTCTTATATAAGTTTAGTTTTTAACATATTGATATTGTGTTTTTTATCGTATATAATTTATATAGTATTTAGGTTACTCTTAGTTACCTTGATGGCTTTAGTTGCAAGAAAAACCAAAACTCATTTTGATGATTTATTAGTTTCCAATCAAACTGCAAAATACATCGCTCATTTAATTCCGTTTTTATTCATTTACAAATCAGTTCCAGTTATATTAGAAAATTACGATTATTGGGAATCGGTTTTTGGAAAAATGGTTGGTATTTATATAGTTCTATTATCTTTATGGATATTTCGAAGTATACTGAAAGCAACTAGTGATTATCTAAAAGAACAACCAAGATTTAGTGACAAGCCTATAGATAGCTATATCCAAGTAATAATGATAGTGCTGTGGATATTTAGTATTGGAGTGATTATCTCTAAAATATTTGATATCGATAAAAACACCTTACTAGGTGTATTAGGAGCTATTTCGGCAATTATTATCTTAATCTTTAGAGATACTATTTTGGGATTTGTAGCAAGTGTTCAGGTCTCCTTAAATGATATGGTGCGCATTGGTGACTGGATTACGTTCGATAAATTTGGTGCCGATGGGGATGTTATTGAAATTAATTTAGCAACCGTAAAAGTTAGAAATTTTGACAATACTACCACGACAATTCCTACTTATAGCTTGATATCCGATTCGTTTAGAAATTGGAGAGGAATGTTAAATTCTGATGGAAGACGTATTAAAAGACACATACTAATTAAGGGAAGAAGCATTCGATTTCTTACAGAGGACGAGTTGTTTAAAATGAAAAAAATCCAAATAATTTCGGATTACATTGATAAAAAACAATTAGAAATCAATAAATATAATAAGACATACAATGTAGATAAATCACTATCTATTAACGGTCGGAATATGACTAATTTCGGATTATTTAGAAAATATATCACCAATTATTTAGAGCATTATCCTGGTATTAACAAGAATATGATTTTGTTGTGCCGTCAGTTACAGCCTACCGCACAAGGTATTCCATTAGAAATTTATACTTTTTCTAAAGACCAAAGATTTGAAGAATACGAACATATTATGGCAGATATTTTTGACCATATTATAGCTTCCGTTGCCTATTTTGATCTAGAACTTTATGAAATGTCAACCGATAAAAGCAATTAATTTAATTTTTTAATCGATCTTCAATATACTCTATTTTGGTTTTACCATGAGCCTGAGGTTTTCCATCTAAATTTACACTTACCATAGTAATTTCATCAATGGTAATGATAGTCTCTTTAGTCATCATGTTTCGCACCTCACAAATTAAAGTTAGAGATGTTGTCCCAAATTTTTTCACATCAATACCTATTTCTACAATATCACCTTGTTTTGCGGAGCTTCTGAAATTAATTTCCGACATGTGTTTGGTTACAATTCTAGGACTTTCCAATTGAATAATGGCATAAAGAGCAATTTCTTCATCAATCCAAGCTAATAATCGTCCTCCAAATAAGGTGCTATTAGGATTTAAATCTTCGGGTTTAACCCATTTTCTAGTATGAAATCTCATTTTGTTTTTTGTTTTAGTAGTGCAAAATTAATGATTTCATAGTGGTCAAAAGCTAATTTTGGCAAATCATTAAAAGAAAACATAAATATAGAATGGTTAACCCTACAAAATTTAGGTAAATTAACATAAAAATCACTAATAAACTAAGTCGAATTAAGTTACTACTTTACGATAAAAAACCCTATTTTTCTTACATTTCAACTACCTTTGTAAGGTATTTTAATTAGAAAATATATTAATCATTATTATGAAAAAAATTTCAATTTTATCTTTATTTGCATTCGCAACTTTCTCAGTACAAGCGCAAGAAAAAACGAATAAAGACACCACCTCTATTCAGCCTAATAGGTTTGTTATAGAGTTTACTACAGGCCAATCAAAAGGATTAAATCCATATACGGAGGGTTATTTTTCAAATAATAATGAGAAGGCATTTGGTAGTATAGCTTTAAATTCAATTAATTTAGGTTTTCGGTATATGATTAGCCCAACTTTTGGAGTTAAAGCCGACATTGGTTATTTAGATTTAAAGAATAACAAAAAATCAATAAGTTTACCTTTCGAAATGCAAGTTTATACTTTTGGAGTACAGGGAGTAATCAATGCATCCAAATTGTTTAACATTGAAAAACCTCTTGGCCGTTTAGGATTATTGCTTCATGGTGGTGTACAAATTTCTCAAATGAATTCTAAAACTTCAAATGAAATAAGTGGTACTAACCCAATTACAATTGTACGCAATCATAATTCAGGATTAAAAGAATATAATGGTGGATTAATAATTGGATTTTCACCACAATTAAGATTGACTAATAAAATTGCATTAATTAGTGATGTTTCATTTGTAAATAATTTCAGACAACATTTTGCATGGGATGGAGCTTATTCAGCTACCAATAATAATTTATCAGGTCAATTAGTTTCACTATCTTTAGGTTTAACTTTTTCTTTAGGTAAAGAAAAAATGCATGGAGATTGGGCAATCATTAAAGATGAAAATTTAGAAAAAATTAATTTACTTAATGAAAAAGTTAAGGAAATTGAAACTTTAATGAATGATACGGATAAAGATGGAGTTGCAGATTATTTAGATCAAGAAAATAATTCCGTTGCTGGAGTTACAGTAGATTCTAGAGGGAAAATGGTAGACATCAATAGAAATGGTGTTCCTGACGAATTAGAAAGATATATTATAGAGAAAACAAAAGAAAGTTCCCAACTATCTAATACAGATATGATCAAAAAGTTAATTAATTTAGGTTACGTAACTACCTATTTTGATACGGCCAAAGTTAATCCAACCAACGTGTCTACTGAAGGTATTGATTTTATTAGAACATATTTATTAAATAACCCAAGTGATTCAATTGATATAATAGGTCATGCAGACGAAATTGGTGCAAACGAATATAACAATAAGCTTTCTAAAGGCCGCTCGCTTGCTGTAAAAGATATTTTAGTGAAATCGGGAATTGATGTTTCAAGATTGAACATAGTGGTTTTAGGTGAAGATAATTCTGTTTCAATAGATTCTTCGGGAGCCCGAAAATTAGTAAGAAGAGTAACGTTTAAAATTAAATAATTCTATATTTTTAACTAAACCTTTGTTAATAACAGAGGTTTAGTTTATATTAATAAACAATGAAAGAAAGAGATTCAAATATTCAAAAATTACGGGGTGTTTCTTTAGGAAAAACAATGGATACTATTTCCCCTGAAGAATTATTTCAAAACAATACCCTCCGCCCTATCCTTAAGTTTCAAAATGATTTGTTGATTGAACTCTTTATTGTTTATGCTACGAAGAATAAAAACGTATTTTTTTCTTTGTCTATAGAAAAAAAGAATATTTATATTGAGAAAGCAACATCTGCGGATACTGCATTTAGAAACCAATTAATAGGTGTTATTGTTGGTTTATTTTCAGTTGAGGAATATCTTGAATATGCAAAAAACTCTTCCAATCTTAATAAGCGAATAATAACTATGCTTATTGAAAGATGGAAAAGTCAATTGCAACTATTGGATAATAATCCAGTTTAAATTTCAATCTTTATTTTTACTCGTTAATTTCTGTTGCTTCGTCCATTGATTGTTCTGGAACATAATCTGCTCTAATTTCTGTGTGACGAACTTCGCCACCAGTAGTTCCTGTTTCTTTACCTAAAAACACTGCAATAACAGCAATAGTTAAAGCAAACAAAGACACTAAGCTTGCTTTAGCATTCTTTTTATAATTCAAATAAAGTCCTAAAACCGAAACTGCACCTAAAACATATAATACTAAAGCTAATTTTTCAGCCATTTCTTCATGTTCATGTATGATTTTCTTACCAACAGAAGGCATATCTTCCACTATTTTTTCTGCTCCTTCACCGGTTGACATACTAACGGCTGCAAAAAGTGCTGCAACGCAAAATAAAATATATGCAGTGTTTTTCAGGACATTGTGCTTCAGCAAAATTCCTACAACTAAAATTCCTAATCCGAAGATTGTTCCAATAATTGGAAAATGGTTTACCACCATGTGCAAATGTGCATCGTTCATAATTTCAATATTTAAGTTATTATTTTAATTTCTATTGGTTAGATTAAATTTACAACTATTATTAGTATTTGATGTTACATAAATCACATATTATCCTGCCAATGAAACACCAATTAAAGCTCCAATTCCATAAGTAATTGCTGCAGCAACTAATCCAAAAAGTACTTGACGACTTCCTGAAAATAGAATACTTTTTCCTGTAAACAAGGTAATAGAAGCGCCAATACCAAATAATCCTATTACACTACTTCCTACGCTAAGATATATTGCATGCATACCTTCTAAAAACATAAACGGATACAGTGGAATGATAGCTCCAGTGGCAAATAATATAAAGGAGGTTATTGCTGCTTCCCATGCCGATCCGTCCAATTCTTCTTTATTGATACCAAGTTCCTCAGTTATTAAGGTTTCTATTGCAGATTCATTTGTTTCAAAAGCTTTGTCTGCTAATTTTTTTGCTTCCAATTCGGTCATTCCTTTGGCTTGGTACAACAAAATAAGTTCTTTCTTTTCTTCTTCGGGGGATGCTTCCAGTTCGGCGGTTTCTAAAGCAATTTGATTTTCATACAATTCTTTGGAACTTTGAACCGACAGCCATTCACCTAAAGCCATGGATATTGCTCCTGCTAATAATCCGGCACAACCGGTTAATAAAATGGTGTTGTTAGAAACAGCTGCTCCTGCAACTCCCATGACTAAACTCATATTGGAAACCAATCCGTCGTTTGCCCCTAAAACTGCAGCTCGCAAAGCATTTCCTCCTACTGATTTATGCCGACTTTCAAATTTAGATAAAAAACCACCCGATACATTTAATGCCGAATTACTATTTACAGCTTCAATGATTTTTAAATGATTATGTTCAAAACCAGACAGCTTTTCCCCTGCTTCTAGTTTATTTTTTACCGTGTTTATGGCAAATTGTTTTTCAACACCTGACAAACTACTGATGATAGAACTATAGCCAAATATTTTACCCAATTTTAATTGAAATTTTGCTCTTGATGAGGCATTGGGTAATGAAAAATTAGGCTGTACTTTCTTAATTTCTGTTAACATGTGTTGTGCATGCCCGTCTTCAATTTGGGCTAGTGCCAACAATACTTTATTAAGATTTTCATCCGTTTGAATTGCAGCAATACTCTTATACAAATAAGAGGTATCTACTTCGGTTTGTAATTGGCTTTTTAGTTTGGTTATTTCCATAATTTAATTAATAATATCAAAAACTCCCTTTGTCAATAGTTTAGAAGAGGCATTAATTTGCTCGTTTGGAAGAATTTCTACAAAATTTTCAGTGGTCGCACCTTTTTGCACCGTAACTTTTTCAAACGAATATCCTTTTGCATTTTCACTCTTCAATAAAAGTACAAAATATTTTTGATTTTCAAATAGTAATGCTTCTTTAGGAATTGCCAATCCTTTTTGAGAATTCGTAATAATTTGTGCTTCAACGAACATTCCTGTTAATAATTTTTGTTGGATAGCATCATCAAGATGTCCATGAACATTGATAGTTCGATCATTTCCTTCAATTGATTTACCAACTAAATGAACTTCCGCATCAAAAACTTCTTTGGTAGCTTCAGGAACGGTAAATTTAATTTTTTGATCTATTTTTATTTTCAAAATATCTTTTTCAAAAACCGATAACTCNAAGTGCAAATGACTCGTATCTACTATTTCAAGAATAACATCTGAAGGTGCAATATACATACCCACATTTGCATTCATAATTACAATATCACCCGAAATTGGCGAATAAATCGTTACTACTGAAGTCAGTTTTCCTTTTTCAACATTACTGGGATTGATGTTTAATAAAACCAATTTTGCCTTCAAACTTTGGTACATTCCTTTGGTTCTTCTATAATCGCTTTCTGCTTTTAAATAGTTTTTTTGGGAAGTGATTTTTTCATCATACAAAGTTTTCTGTCTTTCAAATTCGGATTTCAAATAGTTAATTTGCTCTGCTACTTCCAAATACTCTTTTTGAATGTCTAGAAATTCCGTGTTTTCCATAGTTAAAAGTGCTTGACCCTTTACTACTTTATTACCCACTAATAGATTGGTAGATTTTACATAACCACCAATAAAAGAGGTGATTTTTGCTCGGTTTTGCGGAGGAACGTCTATCCTACCCGATGCTTTTACAGTAACGTCAAAATCTTGTTCTATTGGAGTGTTAATTTCCATAGCCATTGTTTTGAATTGATTTTTTGTTATTACAGTCAATCCGTTTTCTTCCTTCGTTGTAGTTTCTGATTTCGTTTCTTTACAGGAAATCAATAAAACTGCTAGTACTAGTATATAAATTATTTTTTTCATTTTGGCTTAGTAATTAAGATAATGTAAATCCAATTGGGTTTTGTTGTATTGTACTACATTTTCAAGATAATCGACTTGAATTGAAGTAGCATTTTCTAGGGAAGTAATAAATTGAAAAAAATCAATTTCGCCCTGTTTGTAACTCATTTCAGCAACTTTAATGATTTCTTTTGCAAGTTTTTCACCAAAGTCTTTATAATATTTAATGCCCTCTTCGTGCTTTATTAACTCGTTTTTCTTTTGATTAATAAACTGTTCTATTTTAGTTTGTTCATTAAGTTTTTGTTGTTCCCAACTTTGTGCTTCCAGTTTTGCTACGTTATTTTTAGCTTTAGTTCCTCCAAATAGAATTGGAACCGATAATCCAACTTGAAATCCATANAAAGATTGGGATAATCCATTATTTTTACCTTGAAAATATTCTAAATTAATATCGGGTAAATAGTGTTGTTTTTGAAGTTTACTATTAGACTCGTTAATTTTTGTAATAGATTCAAAATAAGAAGTATAAATATCTTTATTTGGATTATTTTCTAATGTATTATTCGGAATCAATTTAGAATTCTTAATTTCTACTTTATTCTCCGATTGGACGAACGATTGCAACATTTCATAATTGGCTAGTTTGTCTTTGCTAATTTGGGCTAATCTAGTTCTAATTTGTCTAAATTTACTTTCAGCAGTAATTTTTTCGAGATAATTGGTTTCGCCAAGCTCAAAGCGTCTGTTACTTGCTTTTGAGAAATTTTGATACAAACTGTCTAAATAGTGGTACAAAATTTCTTGATTTTGATAATAAACAATTCGATTATACACTTGTGCTACCTCATTGGATAATCGGTTTTTAGTAATTTCAAAATTCGCTTTTTCTTTTTCATATTCGGCAGAATACACCTTTTTTTGCGCTCCATAAATTGTTGGGAATGCAAATCGTTGTTGTACACCAAAGACTTTTAAAGGTTCGTTATTTAATGCTAAATTATTCTGATCATAACTATAATAAACATTCGTTTTTTCAAAGGAATAGGCAGTTTTTATATTGGCTTTTGACTTGTCAATTTGCAATTGTGCCGCTTTAATTCCTTTATTATTTTGATGTGCTTTTACAATTAAACTATCTAATTCTGGATTATTATTTTGAGAAAACCCTAATGAAGTACTCAATAATAAAAGAAGGATTGTTGTTTTAGTATGAATTTTAAATTTTGGTTTTTTACCTTCTTTTTTATCCAAAAGTTTAAACAAAATTGGAAGCACAATCATGGTTAAAATAGTTGCTGTAAATAATCCACCAATAACTACCGTTGCCAATGGACGTTGTACCTCTGCTCCTGCTGATGATGAAATTGCCATTGGTAAAAATCCTAGAGCTGCCGCTGCTGCAGTTAACAAAACAGGACGTAATCTATCGGTGGTGCCTTTTAAAATTAGTTCATCAATATCTTTCATTCCTTGGTGTTTTAGTTCTTTAAAATGTTCAATTAATACGATTCCGTTTAGAACTGCAATTCCGAAAAGTGCAATAAATCCAACACCTGCCGAAATACTAAAAGGTAAATCACGAATCCAAAGGAATAAAATACCTCCGACAGCCGAAAGTGGAATTGCTGAATAAACCATTAATGCTTCTTTTACAGAACCAAAGGCAAAATACAATAGAATGAATATTAAAAATAACGCAATTGGAACTGCAATCATCAATCGAGCTTTAGCGCTTTGAAGGTTTTCAAATTGACCACCATAAGTTACATAATACCCTTCGGGCAATTTTATTTTTTCGGAGATAATTTTTTGTACATCCGTAACAACACTTTGTAAATCGCGGTTTCTTACGTTAATACCAACTACAATTCTTCTTCGGGTATTGTCTCTTGAAATCTTAGCAGGACCTTCTGTATATTCTATTTGTGCCAATTCTTGTAATGGAATTTGATCGCCATTTGGAGTAGGGACATAAAGATTTCTCAAATTATCAATATCTTGGCGATTGGATTTGTCTAAACGAATTACCATATCAAAACGCTTCTCGCCTTCAAAGACGGTTCCAACAGTTTTTCCAGCAAAACCAAGGGCTATCATTTCATTTAAATCGGCAATATTTAGTCCATAACGGGCAATTTTTGAACGATCATAAACG
>JGI25913J50563_1000222_pt1 | contig 10952 bp, 9 predicted proteins | sample LauGreSp1BDMLBSN_2_FD_50563 | JGI IMG/M metagenome (IMG submission 50563)
CCATGGGCAATGGCATCGCACAAGCCTGTGCCGTGTCTGGCGTGAACGTGGTGATGGTCGACATCTCTGACGCCGCAGTCGCCAAAGGCCTCGCCACCGTGTCGGGCAGCTTGGACCGTTTGATCAAGAAAGAAAAAATCACGGAGGCCGACAAAACCGCCGCTTTGTCGCGCATCCAAACCAGCACCCGCTACGACGACCTCAAAGTGGCACAGCTGGTCATCGAAGCCGCCACAGAGAACTACGACCTCAAGGTCAAGATCGTCAAACAGCTCGACGCCATGTTGGACCCCGAAACCCTGATCGCGTCCAACACCTCGTCGATCTCCATCACCAAGCTAGCCGCCGTCACCACCCGTGCCGACCGTTTCATTGGCATGCACTTCTTCAACCCCGTGCCCATGATGGCGCTGGTGGAAATCATCCGTGGTTTGCAAACGTCCGATGCCACACATGCCGCCGTGCACGAGCTCTCCACCCGCTTGGGCAAAAGCCCCATCACGGTGAAGAACGCGCCTGGCTTTGTGGTCAATCGCATTTTGGTGCCCATGATCAACGAAGCTTTCTTTGTGCTGGCCGAAGGTGTGGCGACCGCCAAAGACATCGATGCCGGCATGATGCTGGGCTGCAACCAACCCATCGGCCCTTTGGCCTTGGCGGACATGATTGGCCTCGATGTGTGCCTGGCCGTGATGGACGTGTACTTGCAAGAGTTTGGCGACAGCAAATACCGCGCTTGCCCACTGCTCAAAGAGATGGTGGCTGCAGGCCATTTGGGCCGCAAGACGGGCCGCGGCGTTTACGCTTATTAAGCGGCGAGCACCAGCAACACCGCTCGCGTTGGCTGTATGAAATACGCCCTGCTCTCTGACATCCACAGCAATTTGCACGCGCTCGATGCCTGCTTGGCACACGCCCAAGCTCAGGGCGCCGAGCGCCTGGCCATCTTGGGTGATTTGGTGAGCTACGGCGCGTATCCCTCTGAAGTGGTGGCGCGTTGCCAAGCGCTGCAAAACGATGGTGCCATCGTGCTGCGGGGCAACCACGAAGCGCTGGTTCAAACACACAGCATCCACACACCCAACCCCAACCCCTCGTTGGGCAGCCAAACAGCGCAGTGGACGCATGACCAACTGTCACCCGCCCAACGCTTTTGGCTTGAGATCTTGCCGCTCACGGCACAGGTGGAACACATGCTGCTGGTGCACGCCAGCGCCGATGCACCTGAGCGTTGGCGCTATGTAGAAGACGAGCGCACGGCCAGCTTGAGCTTGGATGCGGCCTGCGCCAACCCGCAAGTGCGCTACGTGTTTGGCGGCCATGTGCATCACCAATCCCTGTACTACCGCGGCACAGGTCGCCAACTCATGGCCTTCAAACCCACGCCGGGTGTGCCCATCCCCACCCCCAAGCACCGCCAGTGGATTGCCACCATTGGCTCGGTAGGCCAGCCACGCGATGGCAGCCCGCGTGCGATGTATGCGATGTTTGACAGCGGGGCCGAAAAGCTCACCTTCCACCGCGTGGCCTACGACCACCGCGCTGCCGCACGGGCCGTGCGCGAAGCCGGTTTGCCGGAGTTCTTTGCGCACCGTTTGGAGACGGGCAAATGAAGCGGCTTGAAGCAGGCACAGAGCTGGACGGCTTTCGCATCGGCGCTTGTTTGCACGCAGGCGGCATGGCACACATTTATGAAGTGACTTACGCCGACGAACGCGCCGCACCGTTTGACATGGTGATGAAGGTGCCGCGCATGACCGCCGGCGATGGCGCCGAGAACATCGTGAGCTTCGAGGTCGAGCATCAACTCTTGCAAGTGCTGCAAGGCGCCCATGTGCCACGCTTTGTGGCCGCAGGCGATTTGGTGAACATGCCCTATCTCGTGATGGAGCATGTGCCGGGCCAAACCTTGCAGCAGGTGCTGAACACGCACGAGCAGCAACGCACACACGCAACGGTGGCGGACATGGCGCGTCTAGGCTCGGCCATCGCCCGCGCTGCGCACAGCCTGCACCAACAAAACACCTGCCACCTCGACATCAAGCCTGCCAACGTGCTGCTGCACCCTGACGGCCATGCTGTGCTGCTGGACTTTGGTTTGTCCTGCCACGCGCATTACCCCGACTTCTTGGCTGAAGAGCTGCGCAAGGCCGTGGGCTCGCCCGCGTGGATTGCGCCTGAGCAAGTGGTGGGCGTGCGCGGTGATCCGCGCAGCGACATCTTTGCCATCGGCGTGATGCTGTATGAGCTGGCCACCGGCGAGTTGCCCTTTGGCAATCCCCAAACCAAGGGCGGCATGCGTCAGCGTTTGTGGATGGACCCAACCCCACCCCGCCGTTTGCGGGACGACTTGCCTGAGTGGTTCCAAGAAGTGGTGTTGCGCTGCCTAGAGCCCGAGGCGGCCAAACGCTATCCCTCAGCCGCGCATCTGGTGTTTGACTTAGAGCATCCCACACAGGTGAAAGTCACCAAGCGCGGCAAGCAAATCCAAGGCACGCCGTTTTTCACGCACTTCAAGCGCTGGCTCAAGGCGGCGGGCATGCACTACCAACCCAGCCCCTTGCCCTCGCAACAAATTGACGAAGTGCCCATCGTCATGGTGGCCTTGCCCCACCACGATGCCAGCGACGCCACCTTGTATTCGCTACGTCAAGCTGTGGCGCGTTCACTGGGCATTCGCCCCGGCGCTCGCTTGGCGGTGGTGACGGTGATCTCGCCCAACCTCAGCAGCACGTCTGAGCATGACAAGAGCGAGACCACTCTGCACCGCCAATACCGCACCCAGCTGCAGCAGTGGGCACAACCGCTGGACTTGGCGGAGCATCAGACCTCGTACCACGTCCTAGAGGCCAGCGATGTGGCCAACGCCATCGTGCGCTACGCGGAGGGCAACCACGTCAGCATGATCGTCATGGGGGCCGCCACGCACGGATTGCAAATGCAGCGCTTGGTCGCCACCGTGCCGATCAAGGTGGCGATGGAGGCCCCTTGCACCGTCATTTTGGTGAAGCAGACCTTGCCGTTTGAACGGCTGCTCGATTAGCGCTGCGTCAGTCCACCTTGGCGCCAGAGGTCTTCACCACCTGTGCCCACTTCTTGTGTTCGGCATCGATGAACTTGGCGAACTCGTCAGAAGTATTGCCACCCGGTATGGCACCTTGCGCCAGCAGTTTTTCTTTGATCGCGGGTGTGTTCAATGCCTTCGCCACTTCTTGTTGCACGCGGTTCACCACATCCGCCGATGTGCCGGCAGGGGCCAGTAACCCAAACCAAGAGCTGGCCTCAAAGCCTTTGAGCGCAGGACCGCCTGCCTCCTCGACGGTAGGCAACTCGGGCATGGCCAACGAGCGCTGGCTGCTGGTGACAGCCAAAGCTTTGAGTCGGCCCGACTTGATGTGAACCATGGCTGAAGGCAAGTTGTCAAACATCACGTCCATGGAGCCGCCTATCAAATCCAACAAGGCGGGGTTGGAGCCTTTGTAGGGGAAGTGCACCATGTATGTGCCGCTCATGCTTTTGAACAGCTCACCCGCCAAGTGAATGGAGGTGCCGTTGCCACTGGACGCCAAGTTGAGCTTGCCGGGGTTGGCTTTGGCATACGCGATGAAATCAGCCACCGAATTGATGTTGCGCGATTTGGCCATGTCTGCATTCATGACCATCACGTTGGGCACGCCAGCCACCACGGTGATGGGCNCAAAGTCTTTGATCGGGTCAAAGGGCAGCTTGTTGTACAGCGCACGGTTGATGCCATGCGTCCCCACCGTACCCATGAGCAAGGTGTAGCCATCGTTGGGCGCTTTCGCCACAGCCTCAGCCCCCAAATTACCGCCGGCACCGGCTTTGTTTTCAATGTAAAAAGACTGGCCAAAGACACGGGTCAATTCTGGGGCGATCGCACGGGCCAAGATGTCGGTGGTGCCACCGGGTGAAAACGGCACCACGATGCGTACCGGCTTGTTGGGCCACGCTTGCTGCGCATAGCCCTGAACCCCAAACATGGCCAAAGCGGAGAGCAACGCAGCGTGTGTGCTGAGCGTGAGTAAACGGCGGCGAGTGGGCATCGTGTCTCCTTAGATTTATCTAAAGCCATGATGCCTGTGAGACCGCCCGCCGACAGTCGCCTTGGCGAAACCAAACGCCAGTGTTTACCCCATGAAAAAAGCCATCCGCAAGGATGGCTTTAGGGTTCAAGCAACCGGTGTTGCGAGATTAATCAGCGTAGACGCCAGCCGTCTGAATGATGGGGCCCCACTTGGCGATTTCTGAGGCCACGAACGCTTTGTGCTCTACGGAGCCCGTGCGCTTGTCGGTCACGATCACTGCGCCCAAGGCTTGTTGCTTCTTGATGAACTCGGGGTCCTTCAAAGCGGCTTTCAAAGCGGTGTTGATTTTGGCGGTCACGTCAGCCGGTGTCCCTTTGGGGGCGTACAGACCGTGCCAAATGGTGACTTCAAAACCTTTGAGGCCAGACTCTTGCATGGTGGGCAAGTTTTTCAGGGCAGGTGTTGTCAAACGCTTGGAGGTCGTCACAGCAAAAGCCTTGACGGTTTTGCCTTCGATTTGGCTGGTGGTGTTGGTGCTTTGATCGCACAAGAGGTCGATCTGGCCGCCCATCAAGTCGTTCATCGCAGGCGCTGTGCCTTTGTAGGGCACGGTCGTCATGTCTGTCTTGATCGCGTCTTGGAACAACAGACCGCACAAGTGCGATGCAGCGCCCAAACCAGCGTTACCCAAGTTCACAGTGCCTTTGTTTTGTGCAACCCAAGCCTGCAACTCTTTGAAGTTGGTGGCGGGCAATGTGGGACGGCCGATCAAAGTCATGGGCACTTCGTTGACCATGCCCAAATACTCGAAGTCGTCCGAGGTGTTGTAAGGCATCTTGCGATACAGCGCTGGCGAAGTCGCCATGCCGATGTGGTGCAAAAGAATGGTGTGGCCGTCTTGCGGTGCTTTGGCAACCTTGTTGGCACCAATCGTGCCGCCAGCGCCGGCTACGTTTTCGACCACCACGTTGGCACCCAGAGGCTTGCGCAGGGCTTCCGCCAGATCACGCGCCACGCGGTCGGTAGGCCCACCGGCGGTGAATGGCACCACGATGGTGACGGGCTTGTCTTTGACTGGGAAATCAGCCGCATTGGCACCGGTCAAAGTGGCCAACGCCAACACGCTCAGAGTGAATAGTTTCTTCATGGAGTCTCCTAAATAAGCCGCATATGCTAAGACACTTTTGAAGGTTCTGTCATTTCGGAAATCACGTAGGGGCTTTCCTTGATCCGATCACTGGTAAGAGCGCGCATCCTCAATCACTTTGCCGTCATTTGGCAAACTACCCACAGATACCAGCATGACATCTGCGCGCAGCTTGGTGATGTCGCGCACAGCGTCGCCAATTTTTTGTGCCAAGCCTTCGGCATCGTGCGCTTCGACTTTCAAACTCATTTGGTCATTGGCCATTTCGCCCGTCACCACCAAACGCGCACGCTTGATTTCTGGGAAGCGTTTGACCACCTCCGCCACTTGGCCCGGATGCACAAACATGCCGCGCACTTTGGTGGTTTGGTCGGCTCTACCCATCCAACCCTTGATGCGCACGTTGGTGCGGCCTGTGGGGCATTGGCCGGGCAGCACAGCCGACAAATCGCCAGTGCCAAAACGAATCAGCGGGTAATCAGGGTTGAGCGAAGTCACCACCAGTTCACCCACTTCGCCTTCGGGCACAGGGTCGCCGGTGCCGGGGCGCACGATCTCGACGATCACGCCTTCGTCCAGCACCAAGCCTTCGCGGGCTTCGGTTTCATACGCAATCAAACCGAGGTCGGCGGTGGCGTAGCACTGGTAGCCCGCCACGCCGCGCTCGGCTAACCAGTCACGCAAGCTGGGCGGGAAAGCCTCGCCCGACACCAAGGCCTTGGTGAGGCTGGGCAACTTCACGCCCATCTCGGTGGCTTTTTCCACAATGATTTTTAAGAAGCTGGGCGTGCCGATGTAGCCCGCAGGCTTCAGTTCAGCCATCGCGCCCACTTGCTGTTCGGTCTGGCCTGTGCCCCCTGCAAACACGGTGCAGCCGATGGCGTGTGCGCCGGTTTCCATCATCGAGCCCGCAGGCGTGAAGTGGTAGCTGAAGCAGTTGTGTGCAAGCTCACCTGGGCGGAAACCCGCGGCGTAAATGGCGCGTGCCATGCGCCAGTAATCTGGGCGAGCCCCTTCGGGCTCGTAAATGGTGCCGGGGCTGGCAAACACGCGCGGCATGGCTTTGCCAAATCCAATCGCAGCGAAGCCACCAAACACATTGGAGGCGCGTTGTTCTTGCTGCTGCGCCAGCAGCTCGTATTTGCGTATCACGGGCAGCTTGGCCAGCGCTTCACGGCTGTTCACGCTGGCGGCGTTGATGCCAGCCAAGGACTTGGCAAAGGCGGGTGAGTTCTTTTGTGCATGCGCCACTTGCGCAGGCAGTGCGGCCATGAGCGCAGCTTCGCGCTCGGCAGGGTTGCGGGTTTCGAGTGCGTCGTAGTGTTGAGACATGTGCCGCTCCTCTTACGCCAACCAACGCTTGCGGCGCTTGTAGCTCTTGGCGTCTTTGAAGCTCTTGCGTTCGCCGCCGCCCATGCCGAGGTAGAACTCTTTCACGTCTTCGTTGTTGGCCAAGTCGGAGGCAGCGCCGTCCATCACGATGCGGCCCGACTCCATGATGTAGCCGTAGTCGGCGTACTTCAGGGCCATGTTGGTGTTTTGCTCGGCCAGCAAGAACGTGACTTTTTCTTTCTCGTTCAAATCTTTGACGATGTTGAACACCTCTTCCACGATTTGTGGGGCCAAGCCCATGGAGGGCTCGTCCAACAACACCATGTTGGGGTTGGCCATGATGGCGCGACCAATTGCGCACATCTGCTGCTCGCCACCGGAGGTGTAAGCGGCTTGCGAGGTGCGGCGCGTTTTGAGACGCGGGAAGTAGTTGTAGACCTTCTCTAAATTGGCATCAATTTCGGCTTTGCTGCTGCGGGTGTAGCTGCCGGTGAGTAAGTTTTCTTCGATGGTCAAGTGGGCAAAGCAGTGACGCCCTTCCATCACTTGCACCACGCCGCGCTTGACCAAGTCAGCGGGTGTGAGGCTTTCGATGCGCTCGCCACGGAACTCGATGCTGCCTTTGGTGACCGCGCCGCGTTCGCCTTGCAGCAAATTGGAAATGGCGCGCAAGGTTGTGGTCTTGCCCGCGCCATTGCCGCCGAGCAGGGCCACGATGCCACCCTCGGGCACTTGCAGCGAAACGCCTTTGAGCACCAAGATGACGTGGTTGTAAATGACCTCGATGCCATTGACGTTGAGAACGATGTTGTTGGCGCTCATAACTTACCTTGCTTAAAAAACGTTGTTGGACTAGACCAAACCGCAAGCCCCGTGGGAGCCTGTGGTTTGGTGGCTCTGGTGAACCACCAAACGATCAGCCGCGCGGGCTGATCTGGGTCAAATTAAGACTGGCAATCTGCAGGCGTACGACGTGTGAGTTTTTTCTCAGCGGCGTATTTGTCTGCGAACTGCTTGACCAATGGCTTGATGATGGTGTCATCGGCTTCGATCCAGTCAGAGCTGTAAGCCCACTTCTTGCCGTCCCAGGTGTGCATGCGTGCAGAACGTGAGCCTTCGTGGTCCAGGCAAGAGGTGCTGATGGGTTTCATCACCGTGCCCAAGCCGAGCTTGTCGAGTGCTTTTTGATCCAAGGCCAAGTTCTCCAAGCCCCAACGAATTTGCTCGCCGGTCATGACCTTGCCTTTGCCGAAACGCTCTTGCGCACGACGCACACCTTCCACGGCCAAAGCGGCGCTGACCATGCCACGGTTGTAGAGCGTGGTGCCCACTTCTTCCGCAGGGCCAGTGGCTTGCTTTTTGCCATGCACGTGGGTCTTGATGTCAGCAATGACTTTGCCGCCTTCACCCGTTGCGACCAATCCGTTGTAGCCCTTGGCTGCTTCGCCCACGTCTTTGACGTCTGGCTCAGCGGCGGACCACCACACGCCGTACATTTTTTCGCGTGGGTAGCCGGTGGCCACCGCCTCTTTCAAAGCGGCCGAGTTCATCACGCCCCAGCCCCACAACAACACGTAGTCAGGGCGGGCTTGGCGCACTTGCAACCAAGTGGCTTTTTGCTCCACACCAGGTGCCGTCACAGGCAAAAGTTGCAAGTCNAAACCTTGCATCTTGGCGCGCTCTTGCAACAGAGGAATAGGCTCTTTGCCAAATGGGCTGTCGTGGTAGACCAAGGCAATCTTCTTGCCCTTGATGTTGCCGCCTTCTTTTTTGGTGATGTGCTGCATGATGATGTCAGCGCCCGACCAATACGTGCCCATCAATGGAAAGTTCCACTTGAACACTTGGCCATCGCTGGACTCAGAACGGCCATAGCCGCCAGTGATCAGTGGGTTTTTATCTGCAGGCGCTTTCTCTGTCAGCGCAAACGTAATACCTGTGGACAAAGGCTGGAACACCGCGCCTTGTGCCTTGCCTTTTAGGCGCTCATAGCACTCCACGCCGCGGTCTGTGGCGTAGGCGGTGTCGCACTCTTCAAATGTGATCTTCACGCCGTTGATGCCGCCATCGCGTGCATTGATGAGCTTCAAGTAGTCGACATACGCGTTACCCCATGGCACNCCGTTGGGGGCGTAGGCGCCGGTGCGGTAAGGCAACACGGGGAAAAACTGCTCTTTGGCTTGCGCCTGAGCGGATGTGGTGACCAGCGCGCTGGTCATACCAGTTGCAGCGACAGCCACGGCCATCATGAGGGAACGGATTTTCATTTGAAGTCTCCTTGGAATAATGATGCAAACACGAGAAAAACGAAATACAACTCAGTGAGGGAACGGCCACAAACGCAGCTTTTGTTTGCCCACACTCCACAACTTGGCCAAGCCATGCGGCTCGACGATCAAGAACCAAACAATCAATGCGCCGAAGATCATTTGCTCGGCGTGAGTCAAGGCTGCCGTGCTGACAGGAATGCCCACCAAATCGCCCAACCAAGGCAAGGCGTGGTTGATGATCACCGGAAGAATCACGATGAAGCCGGCACCAAAGAAGCTGCCCATGATGGAGCCCATGCCGCCCAAGATGACCATGAACAACAACTGAAACGAACGGTCGACCGAGAACGCGGCGGGCTCCCAAGAACCAAGGTAGACGAAGGCCCACAAAGCGCCAGCGACACCCACGATGAACGAGCTCACAGCAAACGCGCTGAGCTTGGCGTACATGGGGCGAATGCCAATCACAGCAGCCGCGACGTCCATGTCGCGAATGGCCATCCACTCGCGGCCAATGGCGCTGCGCACGAGGTTTTTAGCCAGCAATCCAAACACCACCAAGAAGGCCAAGCAGAAGGTGTATTTTTCAAAAGGCGTGTTGATGGGCATGCCAAACACCTGCAAGTCAGCCACCGATGCGGTGCCTGAAGCAGAGTCATTGGTGAACCACTTGATGCGCAAGAACGCCCAGTCACAGAAGAACTGCGCAGCCAAGGTGGCCACCGCCAAGTAAAGGCCCTTCACACGCAAACTGGGAATGCCAAAGAACATGCCGACCAAGGTGGCAAAGAAGCCCCCCATCAACACCGCCAAGATGAGTGGCATGCCATCAATGCGCACAAAGAAGTTGTACGCGGCATAGGCGCCCACGGCCATGAACGCGCCCGAGCCCAAAGAGATCTGACCGCAGTAACCCACCAAGATGTTCACGCCCAAAGCTGCGAGCGACAAGATGAGGAAGGGAATCAGGATCGCACGCAGCATGTATTCGTCGGCAAGCAAGGGCACACCGATGAATGCAAATGCGATGAGCAGCAACACGCCAATGCGGTCTTGCGTGATCGGGAAGATCTGCTGATCGGCCTTGTAAGTCGTTTTGAATTGACCGTTTTCTCTGTAAAACATGTTTCTTTTCCTTACACGCGGTCAATGATCTTCTCGCCGAACAAGCCTTGTGGACGCACCAACAAGAAGCCCAAGGCCAGCACATACGCAAACCAAATCTCAATGCCACCGCCCACGTAGGGACCGAGGAACACTTCGGACAATTTCTCGCCCACACCAATGATCAAGCCGCCGATGATGGCGCCGGGCACCGAGGTCAAGCCGCCCAAAATCACCACGGGCAATGCACGCAAAGCCACCGTGGAGAGCGAGAACTGCACGCCCAACTTAGAACCCCAAATCATGCCGGCCACCAAGGCCACCACACCCGCGACGCACCAGACGATGACCCAAATGCGGTTGAGTGGAATACCAATCGATTGCGCGGCTTGGTGGTCGTCAGCCACCGCGCGCAAGGCACGTCCCGTGGTGGTTTTTTGGAAAAACACACTGAGCAAGGCCACCAATGCAGCCGCAATGAAAGCCGCCACCAAGTCCTCTTGGTTGATCATGATGCCGCCGTCAAACGTGGACTCCATGAGCATCATGGGTTCTTTGGGCATGCCCACGTCGATCTTGTAAATATCGCTGCCGAAGATGGACTGGCCCAAGCCGTCGAGAAAATAGGTGATGCCCAAAGTGGCCATCAGCAAAGTGGTGCCTTCTTGGTTGACCAAGTGGCGCAACACCAAGAACTCGATCACCCACGCCACCACAAACATCACCGCTGCCGCACCCACGAAGGCCATCAGATTGACCAACACAAAGTGGTTGATGCCCAAGTACAAAGGAATCCATTCGCCAAAGCGGGCCATGGCCAACGCAGCAAACAACACCATCGCACCTTGCGCGAAGTTAAACACGCCAGAGGCTTTGTAGATCAGTACAAAGCCGAGGGCCACGAGTGAATACAACATGCCAGCCATCAGGCCGCCGAAAAGGGTTTCAAGAAAAAATGCCATGTTCTTGTCCTTAGTGTGAAGTGCCGAGGTAAGCACTGATGACTTCCTCGTTGTTGCGCACCTCATCGGGGGTGCCGTCGCCGATCTTTTT
>JGI25913J50563_1000224_pt1 | contig 10916 bp, 12 predicted proteins | sample LauGreSp1BDMLBSN_2_FD_50563 | JGI IMG/M metagenome (IMG submission 50563)
GGATTACAGGAAATAGTGGTTTCCTATAAAGAAGGGGACGCGTATGGGAAAAAGATTTTGGAGCGAATTATCAATTCGGTGGAACTTAAAAACGACAAGGAATAATGGATAAAGTAACTTTTTTAAATCCGGAATTTTTTTGGTTGTTTTTGGTCCTTCCATTTGCAATAGCATGGCTTTTCTTTAAACGCAAGCAACAATCGGCAACCTTAAAAATAAGTTCGGTTAGTGGTTTTAAAACCTCCAAATCGACTTTAGCAAAATTAAAACCTTATTTAAATGTTTTAAGAATTGTGGCTTTAAGTTCTTTGATAATTGCCCTAGCACGTCCAAGAACGGTGGATATTAGCAACCAAACTAAAACCACCAAAGGAATTGATATTGTGATGGCAATTGACCTTTCTAGCAGTATGTTGGCCAAAGATTTACGACCAAACCGTATGGAAGCCTTAAAGGAAGTGGCATCTAATTTTGTCGATGCTAGACCAAATGATAGAATTGGCGTGGTAGTTTATGCTGCCGAAGCCTATACTAAAACTCCCGTTACCAGCGATAAAGCCATAGTTAAAGAGGCCATTCGAGAAATTAAATACGACAATGTGTTGCAAGACGGAACCGGAATTGGTATGGGATTGACAACGGCCGTAAACCGATTAAAAGATAGTAAAGCCAAAAGCAAGATTATCATTTTGCTTACCGATGGAGTAAATAATTCAGGATTTATTGAACCAGAAACTGCCTCAGAAATTGCCAAAGAATACGGCATTAAAGTATACACAATCGGAATAGGAACTAATGGTATGGCCGAATTTCCGTATGCATTTGCTCCCAATGGAAAGGGGTTTTTATACAAAATGATGCCTGTAGAGATTGATGAAAAATTAATGAAAACTATCGCTAGAAACACTGGCGGAAAATATTTTAGAGCCAATAGCAACAGCAAGTTAGAAAGTATTTATAATGAAATTAACAAATTAGAAACCACCGAAATTGAAGAACTGAAATTCTATGATTACGATGAGAAATTCAGACCATTTGTGTGGATTGCAGGGATTTTATTGTTATTGGAAGTTGTATTGCGAAACACCATTTTTAGAAGTTTTATATAATAAGAAAATAGATAAAAGAATAAAGAAAATAGATTTTATGTTTTAGACTCAGACCTAAAACCTAAAACCTAAAACCTAAAAAAAATGTACGAGTTAGAAGAAAAAGGATATTTGTATCTGTTATTTGTTGTGCCACTATTGGCGCTACTGTTTCTGTATGTACAATATTGGAAACGCAAAAAACAGGCAGCATTTGGCGATTTGGATTTGATTAAAAAATTAAGTCCAGAGAAATCGTTGTTCAAGCCAACCTTAAAATTTGCATTGGTTGTATTGGGATTGACCTTTTTAATTTTGGCATTGGTTAACCCAAAAATGGGAACCAAAATGGAAAAAGTAAAACGTCAAGGAATTGACATTGTTTTTGCCATTGACGTTTCTAAAAGTATGTTGGCCGAAGACGTTGCGCCCAACCGTTTAGAAAAAAGTAAGCAAATCGTTTCGCAATTAATCAACCAATTGGGAAGCGATAGAATTGGAATTATTGCCTATTCGGGAAGTGCCTTTCCGGTATTGCCAATGACTTCCGATTATGCTGTGGCTAAGATGTTTTTGCAAACGATGAATCCCGGAATGATATCTTCCCAAGGAACTTCTATCGATCAAGCGATTGATTTGGCTGCCAATAATTTCTTTGACAAAAAAGACAAAACTAATAAGTTGTTAGTGATTATTTCGGATGGGGAAGACCATTCGGATAATGCACAAAACGCTGCGGAAGACGCTCAAAAATTAGGATTAAAAATAGTTACAGTGGGCGTTGGAACCGAAAATGGAGGTCCAATTCCATTAAAAAGAAATGGCGTTGTAGAAAGTTTTCAAAAAGACCAAGANAACCAAGTGGTGNTTACCAAAAGAAATGCTNCNGTTTTGGCGGCTATTGCCAAAAGCACTAAAGGCGGTGGTTATGTAGATGGAAATTCTACCAAAACCGTATTAGATTACGTAAAAAAAGTTTTGGACAACACCCAAAAAACCGAATTTGAAGGCACGATGATGGCCGATTATAAATCGCAATTCCAATGGTTTCTGGGGTTTGGATTTTTCTGCTTGTTTTTGGATATTTTCTTAACAGAAAGAAAAACCAAATGGGTTCGAAAAATGAATTTGTTTAATGAAGAAAAAAAATAACATAAAATAATCACAGTTCGGCACCCCTCTCCTTGGGAGAGGGGCCGGGGGTGAGGTTTTGGAAGTTGAATATAAATTATTTTAACTCCCAAATTACAGGTTTAAATTATATGAAAAAATTTATAGCATTTTGTTTAATTCTAATTTCTTTTGTGGTGAAAGCCCAAGAGAAGGATAAATTTTTGCCGCAAGGCAATGAAAAATTTGCCGACAAAAACTACGTCGATGCGGAGGCAGATTACCGTTTATCGCAAGCGAAGTTCAAAAAGAAATCTATTGCTTCCTATAATTTAGGAACCACCATTTACAAACAAAACCAACCTGCCGAGGCCAAATACCAATTTGAAAAAGCAATAAAAGACGCTAAAACCAAACCCGAAAAACACCAGGCATATCATAATATTGGTAATTCTATGATGAAAGAAAAGGATTATTCCAATGCTGTTGAAGCCTACAAAAATGCCTTGCGAAACGATCCGTCCGATGAGGAAACGCGTTACAATTATGCTTTAGCTAAGAAAATGCTGAAAGATAATCCGCCACCAAAAGACAAAAACAAAGATAAAGACAAGGACAAAAATAAAGACAAGAACAAAGACAAGGATAAAAAGGACGATAAGAAAGATCCTAACAAAGATAAAAAAGACGACAAAAAAGATAAAGGCGATAACAAAGACAAGGATAAAAAAGACGGCAACGACAAAAAAGATAAGCAAGACAAAGGCGATGGCGATAAACCACAACCCCAACCAAGCGGAGCATCTAAACAACGAATTGACAATCTTTTGGATGCGGTGAACAATGAAGAAAAAAAAGTGCAACAAAAGGTAAACGCCCAAAAAGTGCAAGCCAATCCTAAAAAACCAGAGAAAGACTGGTAATTAATTACGAATAAAAAATTACGAATAACAAAAATGAAACGATATTTAATCTTATTTTTAATAGCCACCAACTCATTGTTTGCTCAAGTAAAATTTGAAGCCAACGTGAGTAAAAACACCTTGGGATTAAATGAACGAGTGCGCATCGAATTTTCTATGAACGAAGATGGCGATAACTTTGTGCCACCTAATTTTGAAGCCTCTGGTTTTAGAGTGGTGGGTGGGCCAAGCCAATCCATCAGCCAATCTTGGATTAATGGTAGAAGTACCTTTCAAAAATCGTATACCTATATTTTATTGCCTTTGCAGAAAGGAAATTTGGTTATTCGTCAAGCAATTATTGAAATTAACGGGCAAATTTACAAGACCTTGCCTATTAAAATCAACGTTACCAATGCAGTCCAACAACCCAATGACCCTAACGAGCCAGCAGCAGTAAAGGCAGATGATAATCTGTATTTGGTTGCCGATATTTCTAAAACCAATCCCTATGTAAACGAACCCATAACGGTGGTTTACAAATTGTATTTTAGTTTCAACATCGGAATTACCAATTGGCGCGAATTGAACAAACCAAAATACAACGATTTTTGGAGCCAGAATATCGACATCAAACAATTAGTTGCCGAAGAAGGAATGTTTAAAGGCCAACGCTACCGTTATGTTGTATTGCGAAAAACCGTTCTGTATCCTCAAAAATCAGGTAAACTAGAAATAGAGCCACTTTCTTTGGATATTGATTGCCAAGTTCCAAAAGGAAGACCGAACTTTTTTGGGCAAGTGCAATTGGTGGATGATAGTAAACGCGTTTCTGCAGGAAGTAAATTGATTTCAGTTAAAGCCTTGCCAGAAGCAGGGAAACCGGAAGATTTTTCGGGCGCGGTAGGGAAATTTAATTTCAAAGTTACGCCTTCTAGAACCGGATTAAAATTTGGAGAATCTCTTGATTTGGATGTTTCCGTTACCGGAACCGGGAATCTAAAATTATTTAGTTTGCCAAAACCAGTTGTTCCTTCTACTTTAGAAATGTACGATCCGCAACATAGTGAAAATGTTACCACGCCACTTTCTGGAATGACTGGAAGCATTGCCGATAAATACACTATAATTCCACAATCGAAAGGGAATTTCCCAATAAAACCCATGCGTTTCACCTATTTCGATTTAGGGACTAGAAGTTATAAAACCATCACTTCTCCAGAAATTATGTTGAATGTTTTAGACGGTCCAGGAATTGCTAATTCTGGCACAACGACACCTTCTGGAACTTCCAAAGTGGCAGCTACTGCCAACAAAGCATTTGCGTATATCAAACAAAAAACCACTTTGAAACCTATACAATCGGATGATTTCTTAGGTTCTAGATTGTTTTATACTTTACTAATTTTACCCTTTTTAGGAATTCCAGCATTAGTTTTTTTTAGAAAAAGAAAAGAGGCAGAAGATGCCGATGTGGTTGGAAACAAAAAACGAAAAACCAATGCCTTGGCCAAGAAATATCTATCGGAAGCCCAAAAACAAATCCAACACAAAGAGCCATTTTATATTGCCTTAGAAAAAGCAATGCACAATTTCTTAAAAGCCAAATTAAGCATTGAAACGTCGGAAATGAGTAAAGATAAAATCTCCGAGATTTTGCTTACGCGAAATGCAGATGCCGCTACCGTAAAAGAATTTATCAACCTTACCGAAAGTTGCGAATTGGCTCGATATGCGCCTTCTACAAGCGTTGCCATTCAGCAAGATTACGATAAGGCTGTAGAAATTATATCCAGTTTAGAAAAGCAAATTTCTTAGACAAAAGATAAAACGTAATGCATCTTAATTCCTTAACGGTTTAAAAAAATGAAAAAATATATTGTANTCTTAATTTTAATCTTCCAATTTTCATCGGCACAAACTGCTTTTGAAAAAGGAAATCAATTATATCAAAAAGAAAACTATACCGAAGCCATCCACAATTACGAAAGAGTTCTTGCTTCCGGAAAACATTCTGCCGATTTATATTTCAACCTTGGAAACTGCTATTATAAATTGCATAAAGTAGCCCCTGCGGTTTACAATTACGAAAAGGCAGTACAACTTAATCCGAACGACGATGAAATAAAAACCAATCTCGATTTTGCGCGAAAAATGACTATTGACGACATAAAAGTGGTTCCTAAAGTTGGCTTTAGCAAATGGATTGAAGACTTCACTTCGAGTTATTATTATGATACTTGGGCTTGGATAGCCGTGGTTTTGGCATTTGTATTTTTAACCTTTTTTGCAGGATATTACTTATCGGGAACGGCCTTTAAAAAACGAATTTTCTTCTCTGGAATGTTTTTCATTTTCCTCGGAATTGCAATAAGTGTTACTTCTGGAATTTTCGAAAAAAACAGAATTGCTACTGAAAAACCAGCAATTATTTTTGCAGAAACCGCTTCGGTTAAAGGAGAACCCAAAGCAACTAGCCCTGAAACTATTTTACTTCACGAAGGAACTAAAGTATATGTTTTAGAAAGCATCGCCAATTGGAAAAAAATCCAACTAACCGATGAAACTACAGGTTGGATAAGTGAAGACGCTATAAAAGAGTTGTAATAGTGCTCAGTTCTCAGTGTTCAGTTTTCAGAAAGCAGTTTTCGGTTCACAGTTTGTCATTGCTTCGCCTGTTCGAGCAAAGCTCTCGAGTTCGTAGGTATCTCATTTTATTTCCCTTAAAGACAATCACTGAGCCCTGAACACTGCCTTCTGAACACGGATTACTAAAATCTAAACCTTCTTCTTCAAATCGGTAAACCAATTCGATAAAACCGGCAACATAAACTCCGACGTTTTTAAAATCGGATTAAAAAAGATAGATTTTGCCTGAGTTTCTTTGGAAACTAAAGTATTGTTGATGTTTACTTTTTGAAATAAACTTAAAATAACCCCAAGAAACAAAGCCGTTCTCAAAGTCCCAAATACAGCACCGCCAATTTTGTTCAATCCACCCAACAGCATAGCGCTAGCAATCTTGGATAGCGTTTTTGCTAGTAAGTGAATTCCAAGAATAACAATTATTAGTATGATTACAAAAGCAGTTACTTTAGCTGTTTTGCTATCTCCAAGTACCGAAGAAAACTTTACGGCTAAATAAATTCCCACGAAAAATGAAATCAACGAAGCAAACTCTATAATAAGGCCGTTTCGTAAACCACGAATCAAACCATAAACCAATAAAGCACCTAAAACAATATCTATAAAGCTCATAATTTTTCTAAAAATGAATTGCAAAGATAATAGAAAAGAATATAGATAATAGAACAAAGAGAAAAGACTCTAAATGTGATATATTTGCAATCTAATAGAAATTTTTAGGGAAACGATCTATTTTAGCTTAGCTCTGTTCGGCAAGCCTCGGGTCTTTTCTCTATTTTCTTTCCTCTAAAAAACAAAAATGTCAAGAGATATACAACTAAAAGAACGCTGGGAAAATGTCGTTGCCATCCTTTCCAATCAATTTTCGCAAGGCGAAGATTTAGATTTGGATGCCATAATTTACCTTATCGGAGTGCAAGAATTTGGGAGATTCCAGCAATTATTTAAAAAAGACGAAAAGCTAAACCTTATGCACATCGCCATTTGCCGATTGCTAGAGCCTTATGGCTATTACCAATTNGACTTTGTNGATAAAGANGGCTGGCCCCATTACACTATAAAAGAAGAACTTCCGCCTTTAAAAGCAGGAGAACAATCGGTTTTAATGAAAGAAGCCATTGTGAATTATTTTATCGAAAAAGAACTTATTAAGTAATTAGTGAAAAGTAACTAGTAATTAGTGTTTTCGCTAACATTTTATACTAATCACTAATTACTTTTCACTAATCACTAAAAATCGCTAAATTTGCACCTTCAAAGAAATCCCGATGATAGACAAGATTAAACAACATATCGAAGAGGCTAAAGCATTCAATGACAAAAACAAAGAATCTTTAGAGCAATTCCGTATCAAATATTTAGGAAGTAAAGGCCTGCTGAAAGAACTTTTCACCGAGTTCAAAAACATTCCTAACGACCAGAAAAAAGACTTCGGGCAAGTAATCAATACCCTAAAAGCGGTAGCCGAAGAAAAAGTAAAATCCATTCAGGAAGAACTAGAAAGCAAAGAAGAAATAAAAGGGTTCTATGGCGATTTAACCCGTCCGAGCGAACCAATTTCTATTGGTTCTCGTCACCCTATTTCTATAGTTAAAAATCAAATTATCGACATATTTTCTACCATCGGATTCAACGTTTCCGAAGGACCAGAAATTGAAGACGATTGGCATAATTTCACCGCATTAAACCTGCCAGAATACCATCCGGCACGCGACATGCAAGACACTTTTTTCATCCAAACCAATCCGGATGTATTATTGCGCACCCACACCTCATCCGTGCAAGTGCGTTATATGGAAAACAACAAACCACCTATCCGAACCATTTCTCCAGGAAGAGTATTCCGTAACGAAGCGGTNTCCTCGCGTTCACACTGTATTTTCCACCAAGTCGAAGGTTTGTATATTGACAAAGACGTTTCATTTGCCGATTTAAAACAAACCCTTTTGTATTTCACCAAAGAAATGTTCGGAAAATCTAAAATTCGTTTGCGCCCAAGTTATTTCCCTTTCACCGAGCCAAGTGCCGAGATTGATATTTACTGGGGACTAAAAACCGAAACCGATTACCGCATAACCAAAGGAACCGGTTGGTTGGAAATTGGAGGTTGTGGTATGGTAGATCCAAACGTATTGAAAAATTGTGGCATCAACCCCGAAGAGTACAACGGATTTGCATTCGGAATGGGAATTGAGCGTATTGCAATGTTATTATACCAAATTGGAGACATCCGAATGTTCTACGAAAACGACATCCGTTTCTTAGAGCAATTCAAAGCCAATATATAACACTATCCTAACAGGTTTTTTTAACCTGTTAGGTATAAATTTAAAATAAAAAAAATTTTTAGAAGCGAAAGTTTCGGGCATTTTAGTAAAGGCAATTCCTGCTTTCCGTTTCAATCTTTTTTCTTTATAGCCCATGGTTTAAACCATGGGCTATAAAGAAAAAAGGATTTCCACTGCAATCAGGGCTATTCTANAATGGTTGTTGAATGAAAATAATAATACTAAGCAACACCATCTTAATAAACCTCGGCTGAGGTAATAAAATAACTAATTATATAAACAAGGACGAGATTGCTTCGTTCCTCGCAAAGACATGAAAGCAGACATTACCATCCCAGAAGTAGAAAACGTATTCCTAGCAGCCATTCCTGAATGGAGCGATGACTTTATGGAAAAGGTTTGGAACGTCTACCTAGTTAACGACTCCGACTTTGACTTAGAAGGCGTAATGGTCGTTTCTAAAGCTTCTGGCACAATAGATGGAGAAATGAAAAAAACGGCGCTTTTGCGCCACGCATTTGTGCAAGTGCCATCCGTTTCGCAAGTAAAACTAGAAATGATTGAAAAGAGTGTGCTAGCACTCAATAATGAGTTTATGGTAACCTATTTCATAGGAAATACCTTATACGACAAAAAATTTATTTTTAGAAAAAATACCGTTAACGAAGAAGCCACCGAAGAAGTGCCAATCTTGTTTGTGAATGGTATTATAGTGCGGTAGTTATTGATTTTGTTGGCGTTTCACTTTCTGCTTCCAATTAAAATAACCCAAAACAAAAATTCCCATTAGAATAAATCCAACGGCTCTAATATAAAAATTAGAAGTAGTGACTTGTTGCATAAAAGTTTTATCTTTTAATTCAAAAAACACATTAAAAGCAGTCATAAAAATACCCCAAAGCCCACCTGTTTTTATTTGATATATCCATCTTTCGCTCATCTTAATCTAATTTATCGGTTAATTTTTTAAAGACTTCTTTGGCATCTTTACCTTCGTATAAAATGGCATAAACCGCATCTATAATTGGTGTTTGCGCTTTGTATTCTTGGTTTAATTTATAAGCACTTTTTACTGCATAATATCCTTCAGCAACCATGCTCATTTCCATCATAGCCGATTTTACCGTGTAGCCTTTCCCAATCATATTCCCAAACATTCTATTTCTTGAAAAAACCGAATAACCTGTAACCAATAAATCGCCCAAATAAGCCGAATTATTAATATTACGCTTCATTTTATGCACTTTTCGGATGAACTTTTTCATCTCCCTAATGGCATTACTCATAATCACCGATTGAAAGTTATCTCCATAACCCAATCCGTGAGCAATTCCTGCGGCAATAGCATAAATGTTTTTCAACATGGCTGCATATTCGGTGCCAATAATGTCGTCGGATATTTTAGTTTTAATGTAATTTCCTGCAAGAACTTTAGCCACGACCTTTGCTTTTTCCGAATCGCCACAAGCAATGGTTAAGTAGGAAAGGCGTTCCAAAGCCACTTCTTCTGCGTGGCAAGGACCTGTAATCACTCCGATATTTTCAAAAGGGATATCGAATTTTTTATTAAAATGTTCCCCAACAATTAAGAAGGTTTCAGGAACGATTCCTTTAATTGCAGAGAAAATCACTTTGCCTTGTAGGCTAACCGTTAATTTTTCTAATTCGGCACTCAAGAATGCCGATGGAATGGCAAAAATGATATAATCGGCATACGCCACTGCTTCATTAATATCGGCAGTAAGCCTTAGTTTGTTCGTGTCAAATTCTACCGAACTCAAATAATTCGGATTGTGTTTTTGTGTTTTTATATGGTCAATTGCCGATTGGTTGCGCATGTACCAGGCGATTTCGTCAAGGTTCACACACAGCATTTTGGCAATTGCAGTAGCCCAACTTCCTCCACCTATTACGGCAAACTTTGGAATAGTATTCATTTCTATATAATTTGAAAAATCAAAAATACTCTTTTTTTACGGCATTCCCAAAAGCGAATGCATCCTTATCTCTGATGTTCATTATGCGAACATTAACTTAAATTTATGATAATCAAAGCAATAACATAAAATAATGTACGTTAAGGTAAGAGAAAGATTGTTAGATTGTCTTTCTGAGTTAAGGGTTTAATATATTTGTTTTAAAAAAGGCGTTCCAGAAAAATTTCCGGAACGCCTTTTGATTTTGCGTTAATACTAACTAAAATTAGTAACTCATTTCCACAATTTCTCTTACTTTTTCTAAAGTAATATTTTGTTTTTCGCCCATTGCTAGCCAACCTCTTTCTTCGAAGCGATTTACGATGAAATCAGCAGTTTGTTTATAGTTTTCGGTATTTTCAGATAATTTGGTTTTCATTCCCATTGTATGGAAAAATTCTACCGTTTTTTCAATGGCTTGGTGTGCAATAGACTCTGTTGAATCTCCTGTAAGGTTCCAAACGCGTTGTCCGTATTGTGCTAGTTTTTCTTTTTTAGTTTCAAAAAGTACTCGGTATAAGTTTGGTCCTATAATCGCCAACGTTCTCGCGTGGTCAATTTCGTATAAAGCCGTTAATTCGTGACCTATCATGTGGGTTGCCCAATCACTTGGAACCCCTTTTTGAATTAATCCGTTTAACGCCATGGTAGCACTCCAAACAAAATTGGAAGCTAATTTATAATCGGAAGGGTTTTCTACTACACTTGGTCCAACTTCAATTAAGGTTTGCAAAATGCTTTCAGCCAATCGGTCTTGCAACAAGGCATCGTGCTTGTAAGTCATGTATTGTTCCATTACGTGGGTAAAGGCATCTACTACACCGTTTTGTAACTGTCTTTTTGGTAAAGAAACAATNACNGTTGGATCTACAATAGANAATTTNGGAAACAAAGCACTTCCACCAA
>JGI25913J50563_1000225_pt1 | contig 10916 bp, 9 predicted proteins | sample LauGreSp1BDMLBSN_2_FD_50563 | JGI IMG/M metagenome (IMG submission 50563)
CCACTTCACGTATGGTTGCCTGATTCAATGGAAGGCCCAACCCCAATTTCTGCTTTGATTCATGCTGCAACGATGGTGACGGCCGGTATTTTTATGGTGTCACGTATGTCGCCGCTGTTTGAGTTATCTGATGCAGCCTTGAGCTTCATCTTGGTGATTGGTTCGATCACTGCGCTCTTTATGGGTTTCCTGGGCATAGTCCAAACCGATATTAAGCGGGTAGTGGCTTACTCAACGCTGTCGCAGTTAGGTTACATGACTGTCGCATTGGGTGTATCTGCATATCCAATTGCCATCTTTCATTTGATGACACATGCATTCTTTAAGGCNCTCTTGTTCCTTGCCGCAGGTAGTGTGATTTTGGGCATGCACCATGAGCAAGACATGCGCAAGATGGGCGGCCTCTGGAAGTACATGCCTATTACTTGCCTCATGATGTTGCTGGGTAACTTGGCATTGATCGGTACNCCATTCTTCTCTGGCTTCTATTCAAAAGACTCCATCATTGAGGCGGTAGCAGCTAGCCATATCCCTGGTGCTGGCTTTGCTTACTTCGCAGTGATGGCTAGCGTATTTGTAACGGCTTTATATTCCTTCCGTTTGTATTTCTATGTATTCCACGGCAAAGCGCGCTGGGGTCATGCAGATGCTCATGCGCACGATCACCATCATGATCATGCGGAGCAGGGTGATGACCATGCCCATCATGGTTTAGCTCCTGGTCAAAAACCACATGAGTCACCTTTTGTTGTGACCTTGCCCTTGATCTTGCTGGCGATTCCTTCGGTCATCATTGGTTACTTCACGATTACACCTCTGTTGTTTGGTACCTACTTTGGCGATTCGATCTTTGTCGATATTGGCAAGCACCCAGCGATGAAAGAGCTTGCTGAAGAGTTCCATGGTCCGATTGCTATGGCAATGCATTCATTGACATCACCAGTATTGCTCCTAGTGGTACTGGGCGTATTAACTGCTGCGATTGGTTATCTCTGGGCTCCGAAGTTGCCTGGTGTAGTGGCGCAGGCATTCGCACCAATCAAGAAGCTTTTGGATAACAAATACTATCTCGACGATTTAAACCAAGCGGTATTTTCGAAGGGCTTGTTGTGGATCGGCGGCGTCTTGTGGCATCGCGGTGATCAACAAGCTATTGACGGCTTCTTGGTTAATGGTAGTGCGCATGCAGTAGGGCGCTTTTCTACAGTTATTCGCCATTTGCAATCCGGTTATCTCTATCACTATGCCTTCGCAATGATTGCGGGCTTGGCGGTATTGTTAGCTTGGGTTTTGTACGCTTACCTGCCTTTTGTTCGCTAGGCCTTTGTTACTTAAGTAGCCATCATGATTCTTTCTTACGCCATCTGGATTCCGATTTGCTTCGGCATCATTATTTTGTTCTACGGTTCGGAGAAGCCGACTGCCGGTGTTCGCTGGTTGGCCCTCGTCGGTTCTGTTCTTGGTTTCATTGCAACTCTGCCACTGGTGATCGGCTTTGATATTGCCAATCCAGGCATGCAGTTTGTTGAAAAACTCAGCTGGATTCCTCGCTACGACATTAACTACCACTTAGGCATCGATGGCATCTCTGTGTGGTTCATTGTCTTGACCGCATTCGTCAATATTATTGTGGTGATTGCAGCCTGGGAAGTAATTGATAAGAAGGTGTCTCAATACATGGCTTCTTTCTTAATCCTCTCTGGATTAATGATTGGGGTATTCGCGGCTCTAGATGCATTGTTGTTTTATGTCTTCTTCGAGGCAACCTTAATTCCGATGTACATCATCATCGGTGTATGGGGCGGTCATAACCGTATCTACGCAGCATTTAAGTTCTTCCTGTACACCTTGCTTGGCTCATTACTTACTTTGATTGCCATGCTGTATCTGTACAACGTAACAAATACCTTTGATATCTTGGCTTGGCACAATGCTCGCCTTGATATCGTTGAGCAAATTCTCCTGTTCTTTGCTTTCTTCATGGCCTTTGCCGTGAAGGTGCCAATGTGGCCATTACATACTTGGCTGCCAGACGTTCACGTGGAGGCGCCAACAGGTGGCTCTGTAGTGTTGGCTGCAATTATGTTGAAGCTTGGTGCTTATGGCTTCTTACGCTTCTCATTACCAATCGCCCCAGATGCAAGTCAGTACCTAGGACCGTTTGTCATCTTCCTATCTTTAGTGGCTGTGATTTACGTAGGCGCAGTGGCTTTGGTTCAGAAGGATATGAAGAAGCTGGTGGCTTACTCATCAGTAGCGCACATGGGTTTTGTAACCCTCGGTTTCTTCCTCTTTAGCCCACTGGGTATTGAGGGCGGTATTGTGCAAATGATTTCTCATGGTTTTGTAGCTGGCGCCATGTTCCTTTCAATTGGTGTTTTGTATGACCGCATGCACACCCGTCAAATCGCGGATTACGGTGGCGTTGTTCATCGTATGCCTGCGTTCACGGCATTTGCGGTTTTGATGGCGATGGCCAACTGCGGCTTGCCTGCTACTTCCGGTTTCGTGGGTGAATTCATGGTGATCCTCGCTGCGGTTGATTACGACTTCGTAATCGGCATCTTGGCGGCGACAGCGCTGATCTTAGGTGCCGCTTACTCCTTATGGATGGTGAAGCGGGTCTTCTTTGGCGCTGTCACTAATCAGCATGTTGAGGAATTAAAAGATCTCAATGCGCGTGAGTATTTCATGATGGCAGTGTTGTCCATCTGTGTGATTGGTATGGGTGTATATCCAAAGCCGTTTACCGACATTATTCATCCAGCCGTGATTAATCTGCTGCAGCATGTTGCTGTTAGCAAACTCTGAGTAAAAGCTAATGCAAGCATTTGACCTATACGCCGTCCTGCCGGAACTCGTTTTACTCGTAGTCGCCTGCCTCTTGTTGGTGGCGAGTGTTTATGTTCCTGAGCATCAGCCAGCAACCCCTGGTGTAGAGCAAGATATCTTCCACACACCACGCGGTGTTGGCTTTGTTTACTTCTTCTCCATCATTTTGTTGGTGTATTTGATCTTTGCATTTGTGGGTCGCATCGGTGATGTTTCTGTAGTTGCCATGAATGGCTTATTTCAGTCTGACCCCATTTCAAATCTACTAAAGGCCTGCTCTTGTGGAGCGGTATTGGTGAGCTTGGTGTATTCAAAGCAATACCTCACAGATCGTGCCATGTTCCGTCCGGACTTCATTGTTCTAGCTTTGTTGGCTTTATTAGGGCAGTGCGTATTGATTTCTGGCGCCAATCTCTTAACCTTGTATTTGGGTCTTGAGTTGATGGCTTTGCCTACCTATGCGTTGGTTGCAATGCGTCACAGTAATGAGAAGAGTGTAGAGGCTGCTATTAAGTACTTCATTCTTGGTGCCTTGGCATCTGGTTTCTTACTCTACGGTATGTCGATGTTGTATGGCGTAACCGGCTCCCTCGATTTAATTGAAATCTTTAGAACTGTTGCCGACCCTCGTGTCAATCATTTGGTAATGGCCTTTGGTTTGGTATTCATTGTTTCTGGCCTGGCCTTTAAGTTGGGTGTTGTGCCATTCCATATGTGGGTTCCTGATGTGTATCAAGGTGCGCCAACGGCAGTTACGTTGATGATTGCCGCTGCACCAAAGATCGCAGCTTTTGCTTTGTTATTCCGCTTATTAGTCAATACCTTATTGCCGCTCTTAGGTGACTGGCAGCCAATGTTGGTCTTGTTAGCTGTTCTATCCTTGGTTGTTGGTAATGTGACCGCTATTGCGCAAACGAATATGAAGCGCATGTTGGCTTACTCTGCGATTGCGCAAATGGGCTTTGTATTGTTGGGCATGCTATCTGTATTTGACGACCATGCTTTTAGCGCTTCGATGTTTTATGCCATCACTTATGTATTAACTACATTGGGAAGCTTCGGTCTCCTGATGATGTTGTCTCGCAAAGGTCATGACTGCGAAACTATTGATGATCTCAAAGGTTTAAATAAGCGCCATCCTTGGTTTGCATTTATTGGCTTGGTCTTTGGCCGGTATTCCACCGACAGTTGGCTTTGCTGCAAAGTTGGGTGTGCTTGAAGCATTGGTGGATGGTGAGCATACTTTCTTAGCAATCATTGCCGTGATCGCCTCATTGATTGGAGCCTTCTACTACCTCCGAGTAGTGAAGGTTATGTACTTTGATGAGCCAAAAGAAGAGCATGCTTCTGAGGTCACTGGTTCAGGTTTTGCTCGTGGACTGTTGAGCTTGAATGCTATATTCGTTCTGGCTCTAGGCATCTTCCCAGCCGGCCTCATGGCCGTCTGCCTTGATGCAATGCGTCGCACTTTGCTGGGCTCATAAAATAATAGCTTCTTGGTTTTTGATGAAGGCTCCGAATAGGGGCCTTTCTCTTTTCTGTCATCTAGGTTTTGTATTATGGAAATTCAATCGATGAAAGATGCACTATGACTGAAAAATCATTTAAAGATCTACCTGAGGGTGATACCCACTTGAGGGAAGAGCGCCTATCTGGCGAAGATATTTACGGCGGTATCTTTTTAAATATGAAGCGTGATCAGGTGAGCTTGCCCGATGGCAATCAAGCGGTACGCGAATATTTGACCCATCCTGGGGCTGTCGCTATTGTGGCTATCTTAGATGATGGTCGAGTATTAATGGAGCGCCAATATCGCTACCCAATCGCAAAAGCCTGCATTGAGATTCCAGCAGGGAAGCTCGATCCTAAAGAGGATCATCTGGTCTGTGCCCAGCGAGAATTAGCAGAAGAAACTGGCTACTCTGCAAGTAAGTGGAGTTTTATTCGACGCATTCATCCTGTGATTTCTTATTCGACGGAGTTTATTGATATTTATTTGGCTGAGGGGTTAGTGTCCGGCAAAAGTCATTTGGATGATGAGGAGTTTTTAGATGTGTTTGCTGCCCCTTTGGAGCAATTATTGGAGTGGGTGGAGCAGGGCGAAATTACGGATGTCAAAACGACGATTGCCACATATTGGCTTGATCGCTATCGCCGTGGTTTGGTGAGTCCTACGCCTATCTCGGGCTAATTCCATAATCCTATTAAAATAGGGGTATTGAATTTAGTATTTTTGCCCCTATATAAGTCTTATGAAAGTTTATAACCTCGCTTGTCCNCTAGACCATCGCTTTGAGGGATGGTTTGCCTCTGAAGAGGATTGCCTTGCCCAGCAAGACAAGGGGATGTTGGCATGCCCAATTTGCGATAGCACTGAGATTACTCGGATGCCATCGGCCCCCCATATTGGTAAGTCAAGCTCTGGCAGAGAGGCTTCGACATCTACTGAAATGACTGTCGCTAGCCCTGCTGCAGTGGACAACAGCGGTGTTGGTAACGCCATTAGCGGGGATGTTGTTGCCTTGACTGGAAACGATCACTCCCAATTAGAGGCTCAGGTTCAAGCAGCCTTTTTAAAGGGCATGCGTGAGTTGATGGGGCGATCTGAAGATGTNGGTAATTCTTTTGCCGAAGAAGCTCGNAAAATTCACTATAAGGAATCTCCCGAGCGGAGTATTCGTGGCCAAACGACTGTAGATGAGGCAGAGGCNTTGCGGGAAGAGGGCATTGAGGTAATGGCTATGCCTATGCTGCCCGCCTTCAAAAACACCCTGCAGTAGCCAGTCCCCACCCAATTCCCCTATACTTGTTGTGCACCCAGATTCTGGGTATGACCAACTATCAGGATGGGAGAAGTATCCATGAAACGCTTTTTTCTGGCATTGTTTACCGCTGTTCTAGCGCTCACTATTGTGGCTTGCTCCAAGTCCTCAGATACCAAAGAAATTAAGGTTGCCGTATCCCCCGCATCTCCACCAATGCTCTTTGACGATAAGGGGCAAATTGTTGGTGTGGATATGGATATTTTTCAAGGCTATTGCCAGTCTCGTGGCTGCACCCTCAAAGTCACTCCCTATGACTGGGCTGGAATGTTAGGCGCCGTATCAAGCGGCCAAGCCGACGTTGCGTTTTCTGGAATTTCTATTACCGATAAGCGCAAAGAGGTAATGGATTTTTCACAGCCTTACTATGACAATGCTTGGCATTTGGTGAGCATGAAGAATAAAAATATTCAGATCACCGATTTAAATCAGCTCAAGAAATATTCAATCGGCTACCCACGTGGTATGGCTTACGATGATCTCATTAAGAATGAACTGGAGCCAAAAGGCTACTACTCACTGAGCAAGGTCAAACTATATCCTTCATACGCTGAAGTGATTACTGATCTTCAAAATGGCAATTTAGATCTCGCATTCATTGAAGAGCCGGTATTCCTGAATTATGAAAATAAGATGAATCTACCGATCCAGAGTAGCTATGTATTCAAGGGGTTTGATAAGCTTGGATTTGCTTTTGCTAAAGGATCTAAGTTGCGTGATGACTTTGATAAATACCTCAATGAACTCGGTCCAGAAAAGATCAAGGCTATTCTGGATAAGTGGATGAAATAAGCACTTCTCTTAAATACCTCAATCAGTAGTCGAAAGCCTGCCCTGTGACTTTTCTGGATATTCTTGCCCAGTTAGCCCAGGGCATTTCTTATACTGTTGTGGTGACGATTGTGTGTTCGCTCACTGGTTTGATAGTGGGCTTGTTCCTGGCAAGCCTACGTCGTCTTAATATCCCATGGCTTATCCCGATCATTGATTGCTATACCTATGTTTTTAGAGGTGTCCCAGTCTTAGTATTGCTGTTCATGGTCTACTTCGGATTGCCAGGAATTGGATTCAAGGTGCCACCTCTGATGGCTATGGCACTGAGCTTAGGCTTAGTGGCTTCTGCCTATTTGGCTGAGGTATTTCGGGGAGCGTTTAACTCCGTTGACCCTGCCGAGGTAGTTGCTGCTCAGGCTATGGGCATGACGCGTATACAAGTTCTGCGCTTTATCGAGTTACCGCAGATGTTGCGATTCTCGATTCCAGGCATGGTCAATGAATTCACTTCGGTTCTAAAGTACTCACCATTTGCTTATACAGTCGGAATTCCCGAGATTACCAAGCAGGCCATGACGCTAACATCAACCACCTTGCGTGGCATTGAAGTGTACCTAGCGGTCGGCATTTTATATTTTGTGATTTACCGCATTTGCTTGTTTGGAGTTCAATTACTGAGTAAGCGTTTCCAAATTCCAGGAATGGCTCCTGCATGAGTAACAGCATGATATTTTTCAAAGAGGCAATTCTGTGGCATTAATTCAAGTGCGGGATTTGGTCAAACAGTTTGATGGGCAAACTGTCTTATCAAACATTAACCTCNATTTAAATGAAGGTGATGTACGCGTGTTGATGGGCGCTTCGGGCTCTGGTAAATCCACCTTATTGCGCTGCCTCAATCGTCTAGTTGAGCCCAGCTCTGGTTCGATCATTTTTAGAGGTAAGGAAGTGTTGGGTCCTGATGTCGATGTACGGGAGTTGCGCAAACAAATTGGATTTGTCTTTCAGCAATTCGCTTTGTATAGTCACCTCACGGTATTAGATAACGTCTCATTGGGGTTGCGTAAGTTGCATAAGATGAGTAAGGCTGAGGCCAAGGAAAAAGCCTTGCATGAGCTATCCCATTTTGAAATGACGCCCCATCAAGATAAATATCCCTCACAGCTTTCAGGAGGTCAGAAGCAGCGGGTTGCGATTGCGCGAGCGCTAGCCATGGATCCTGCNGTGTTAGTTCTGGATGAGCCAACTTCAGCGCTTGATCCCGTTATGTCTAGAGATGTGGCTGATCTGATCAATCGCTTGCATGGTGAAGGTATCACCATGATTTGCGTTACCCATGATCTCAACTTGGCGCGTAATATTGCGGATACTGTGATGTTTTTAGATCGTGGTGTCATTCGGGCTGATGATCGGATTGATGTCTTGAGTAAGCACAGTGATTCAGAGATTAAAGCTTTTTTTGCCTCCGAGGAAAAATACTGATGGGAGGGTGGCCATCCTTTATTCGTGATCTCACGGAGCAGATGCCTCTGATTTTTACTGGCCTAGTTAAGACCTTGCAATTAGCAGGCTTGATTAGTGTTTCAGGATTGCTTTTGGGTATTGTGGTGTTCTATCTCACTCTCAGTAAAAATAAGTATGTGCGCAGNGCCATCAATTCTTATATTTCCTTCTTCATTGGAATGCCCTTAATTGTTTTATTGTTCTTGATGTATTACGGCTTGCCGCAGTGGGGCGTTCGATTATCACCGTTCACAGTTGCGTTTATTGGTTTTACATTTAACGTTGCAGCCTACAATGCCGCCTATCTGAAGACCGCATTTAATGGTTTGGATAAGAGTCAACTAGAGGCTGCTAGTGCGCAAGGATTTAAGCCATTACAGATTTTTCAGTTGATCACCTTGCCGCAAGTGATTCGTTTATCTATTCCTGCACTGACCAATCAAGTGATTGCCAACCTTAAAGACAGTTCAGTCGCTTTCCTAATCCAGTACACCGAATTCTTTGCTCGGGTGCAAGAACTCGCTGCTACCAACTTTCAATTCTTTAAGGCTTATCTCTTGGCTGCTTTAGTCTACTTAGCGCTCGTGTCAGTCATTGTGCTGTTTGCCCGCGCTATCGAGAGGCGTTACTTTATTCCNGCATAAGATTATTTTCTAGCTCTATGGCTGAGTGGTAAAAAAATAGCGACCCGATGGCCGCTATTTTTATTTANNAAGCTCAGTGCTGCAAATTACTTGGAAGTAGGCATTACAAACTCTGCGCCTTTAGCAATGCTCTCAGGCCAGCGCTGCATCACACTCTTTTGTTTTGTATAGAAGCGAACACCTTCTTTACCGTAGGCATGCATATCGCCAAAGAGGGATTTCTTCCAACCGCCGAAACCGTGCCAAGCCATTGGCACTGGAATAGGTACGTTGATACCAACCATGCCAACTTGTACGCGACGGGCAAATTCACGGGCAATATTACCGTCACTTGTGAAGCATGCAACGCCGTTGCCGTATTCACAGGCATTGACTAAATTCAAGGCTTCAGTAAAGTTCGCCACGCGTAAGCAAGATAGCACTGGTCCGAAGATTTCTTCTAAGTAGATCTTCATGTCAGGAGTGACATTGTCAAACAGGGTACCGCCGATAAAGAAGCCATTCTCATGACCTGGCACTTTCAAGCCGCGACCATCTACCAACAATTTGGCACCAGAAGCAACGCCGCTCTCAATGTAGCCGGTAATGCGATCTAAAGCAGTCTTGGTAACGATTGGACCCATTTCTGCGTCCAGCTCCATACCATTCTTCACTTTAAGCGTCTTGGTGCGCTCAATTAACTTTGGCATGATTTTTTCTGCAACATCGCCAACTAAGACGGCTACTGAAATTGCCATGCAACGCTCACCAGCAGAACCATAAGCAGCACCAATCAATGCATCAATAGTTTTATCGATATCGGCATCAGGCATGACTACCATGTGATTCTTGGCGCCACCTAAAGCTTGGGAGCGTTTACCGAAATGTGCGCAACGCTCATAAATATAGTTTGCAATTGGGGTAGAGCCCACAAAGCTCACCGCTTTGATATCTGGGTTTTCAATCAAAGCATCTACGGCTTCTTTATCGCCTTGAACAACGTTAAATACGCCATCAGGTAAGCCTGCTTCTTTTAGCAGCTTAGCCATTAGCAGGGAGGCTGATGGGTCAGTTGGGCTAGGTTTAAGAATGAAGGTATTGCCGCAGGCAATAGCCACTGGGAACATCCACATCGGAACCATCACTGGGAAGTTAAATGGTGTAACACCAGCAACGACCCCTAAAGGCTGGCGCATGACCCAGTTATCAATATCGGTAGACACTTGCTCGGTGTAGTCGCCTTTGAGAAGCTCAGGGATGCCGGTAGCAAATTCCACAATATCAATACCGCGGGTCACTTCGCCTTGCGCATCCGTAAATACTTTGCCGTGCTCAGCAGTGATGATTGCCGCCAATTCGTCGCGGTTGGCGTTGAGAAGCTCAAGGTACTTGAACATGATGCGCGCACGGCGCAATGGGGAGGTTTGGCTCCATGTCTCAAAAGCCTTTTGGGCGACTGCCACGGCAGCATCCACCTCTTTGCGACTGGCTAAGGCGACACGTCTGGCAACTGCCCCTGTGGAGGGGTTAAATACATCAGCAAAACGACCGTCTTTTGGGTTGACGACGTTGCCGCCAACAAAGTGGCCAATATCTTCTTTTGATTCAAAGGCTTGTGGTGCGCTCATAATATTTTGCTTAAATAATTTTTTACTAGTTTTAGGTTCAATAAACTTGCATTCCGGAGGAATCGCACAAGTTTATGGTCTCGTTTATCCTACACCTTCTATTTTATCGCTTTCAATACATTTACGCTTTTCAGGATCCAAGGGCATTCAAATGAGTCTTCTCTTTTCTAGCTTTGCATTGAGCTCTCCTAGGGGGCAGCTAACCCTCCCCAATCGCATCGTAGTAGCTCCCATGTGCCAGTATTCGGCCGTTAATGGCGAGGCTCAGGATTGGCATCTAATGCACTGGGGCAATCTCCTGAATAGCGGGGCGGGTTTATTCATCATTGAGGCTACTGGTGTTACGCCAGAAGGTCGAATTACACCCGCTTGCCTAGGATTATGGGATGACCGTACTGAGGCCGCCCTCCAAGACAAGCTCAGCAGAGCGCGTAAGTTAGCGCCAGATACTGCCGTCTTTATTCAGCTGGCGCATGCTGGTCGAAAGGCCTCTAGTGCTACCCCTTGGGATGGGGGGCAATTGCTGCCTAAAGAGCAGGGTGGCTGGGAGACGGTTGCCCCTTCAGCTATTCCGCAACTCAAAGATGAGCGCTTGCCACATGAACTCTCCAAAGCTGAGTTGCAAGAAATCATTGCCGCTTTTGTCGTTGCGGCGCAGCGATCCGAGCGCGTGGGTGTGGATGGTATTGAATTACATGGAGCGCATGGTTATCTGCTACATCAGTTCTTATCTC
>JGI25913J50563_1000230_pt1 | contig 10847 bp, 8 predicted proteins | sample LauGreSp1BDMLBSN_2_FD_50563 | JGI IMG/M metagenome (IMG submission 50563)
ACCATGACAGGGCTGTACACCTTTGACCCCAATGTCATGATCTCGAACGGAACCGAGACGTTTGCAACGGACTTGAGCGGCGTCGGCAGTGCTGGCAACCCAGCCTTCAAGCTCCTGATCAATGTGGGGGGCACGCAGCAAGACGTGGTGATGACCACGAAAAGCACCGACAGCGTCAATTCCGACAACAACGACATCGGCATCAGTGGCGGTCAGTCATTTAGTGCTGGCGAGCTCCTGCGCTTTGACATGGTGAATGGATTGACATTGGTTTCCGGGTCACCCGACAGCTATTCCTACGATGGCACGCACAACGAAGTCGTGCGCTGGAAACAGCAAATGGAACTCACAGGCAATGCCAGTCAGAACGCCGATATCAAGGTCACGGCAATCAATGCCGGCCCCGAGATTGGTGCCGATGACAATGTTTTATACGATCCGGCCTTTGGCAATGACGTGCTGGTCGATCTCAACCCAGCCGATGTGCGGATTTACAACGCCAGCAATGTGTTGGTATCGCCGGTCGATTACGCCGGCCTTGGCATCACGGTCGCCGACGCAGGCGACTCTGTCAATATCAGTGGGCTCAAGGACAACTGGTACTACGAAATCGTGACAGACGATGCCCGCAAGTTTGACGCTGTTCAAGTCGAAGCCTTGGGGGGAACAGACAGCTTCAGCCTTGGCTTCTTCAACTATGGCCTCAACACGCCCGGCACGCCAATTGAACTGAGCTACGCCATCGTCGGTACGGACGGCGATGGCGACCAGATTGGCGGCAACATCAGCGTGTCGCTGTATCCGGACGAAATCAGCACGACTGGCACCACGCTGACAGGCGATGCCAACGACAACGTGCTGATTGGCACCAGCGCGCCCAACACCCTGAGTGGCTTGGGCGGCAAAGACCTGCTGATCGGCAATGCCAGCAACGACACCTTGGACGGTGGGGATGGCAACGACGTGCTGATCGGCGGCAGCGGCAACGACGCATTGACGGGTGGGTTGGGCGCAGACACCTTCAAGTGGACGCTAGGGGATGCACTGTCGACGACGGTCCCAGTTGATCATGTCACCGACTTCACAGAGAACACCGGCGACAAACTTGACATCAAAGACTTGTTGGAAGGACTCGGCACCGCCAGCGATCCCATCGGCGACTACTTGTCGTTCAGCAGCACCAATGGGGGCGCGGACACGACCATTGAAGTCAGATCTCAAGGAACGGGTGGGCCAGTGGATCAAACGATTGTGCTGGAAGGTGTCGATCTGATCACGCTCGCAGGGGCAGGCGATGCAGCAAGCATTCTTACTTACCTCGGCGGCAAAATCGTCATCGACTAAGGGCCAGAGTTTCAAAGTGCGCAACATTTGTCGAATGTCAAACAAACGCTAAATAGGCAGCAAATTTTCCCTGTTCACAAACACTTCTCTATACGATGACCTAACGCTAGGTTGCGTTTGGGAATCACGTTGTGCCACAAACAGAAAAAATAACTGCTGCCGATTTAGGCCTTGCCTTCGATCACCGCGATGAGTTGTTGAGTTGCTTGCTGCTCGTGGCACGCGCGCATGGCGAGGCGCTGACGCCAGATGCCGTGATGGCCGGCCTGCCCACCGAGCAACAAAAGCTCACGCCCAGTTTGCTCAAGCGCGCCGCCCATCGGGCGCGGCTGAGCAGCCAAATTGTGCGCACCGAGTTGGCGCTGATCAAAGACGCCTTGTTGCCAGCCATCGTGCTGCTGAATGACGAGCGGGCCTGTGTGCTACTGAGCTTCGATGCCAGCCGCAGCAGCGCCCAAGTGGTCTACCCCGAACTGGGCGAAGCGCCTATCACGGTGGCGCTGAGCGACTTAGCGCACGATTACAGCGGCATGTCGGTGTACCTGCGGCCCCGCGTGCGCTGGGATGCACGCACGCCGCTGGTACGCCACGGCCGAGAAGGCCACTGGTTTTGGAGTGTGATTGCTGAAAACCGCTTGCTCTACCGCGATGTGTTGTTGGCCGCATTTTTGGCCAACTTGTTTGCCTTGGGCATGCCGCTGTTTGTGATGAACGTGTACGACCGCGTGGTGCCCAACCATGCGGTGGANACGCTGTGGGTTTTGTCCTTGGGGCTGTTGTTGATGCTGGTCAGCGACTTGGTGCTGCGCACGCTGCGCGGGCACTTCATTGACCTCGCCAGCAGCCGCACCGATGTCAAGCTGTCGGCCTTCATCATGGAGCGCGTGATGGGCATGCGCATGGAGGAGCGGCCCAACTCAGCCGGTTCTTTTGCCTCGAATTTGCGGGCCTTTGAGTCGGTGCGCGACTTCATTGGTTCGGCCACCGTGGTGGCATTCATCGACCTGCCGTTTGGCTTGATCTTCATGGCCGTGATCGGCTGGATTTCTTGGCCCATGCTGATTCCGCTCATCCTGGGCGCCATGCTGATGCTGCTGTATGCGCTGGCCGTGCAGGGCCGCATGCATGAACTGGCCGAGACCACCTACCGCGCTAGCGCGCAGCGCAACGCCACCTTGATTGAGAGCTTGGTGGGGTTCGAGACCATCAAGGCTTTAGGGGCCGAGTCGCCCGTGCAAAGCCGCTGGGAGAAAAGCGCCGTCTTGCTGGCCCGCACGGGAGCGCAGTTGCGGCTGTTGTCAGCCAGTGCCACCAACACCGCCAACTTCATGCAGCAAAGTGTGAACTTGGCCATCGTCATTGCTGGGGTGTATTTGATCTCTGATGGTGGGCTCACGATGGGCGGCTTGATTGCCAGCACCATGTTGGCCTCGCGTGCCATGGCGCCTGTGGGCATGGTGTCGGGCCTGCTGGTGCAGTACCACACCGCAGCCACCGCCCTCACCTCGCTGAACGAAACCATGAAGCGCGAAGTCGAGCGGCCTGCAGATGCCAACTTCATCAGCCGTGGCGGCTTGGATGGCGCGGTTGAGTTTCGCGACGTGAGCTTCTCCTACCCCGGCCAACACCAGCCCGCGCTGCGCAACATCAACCTCAGCATCAAGCCCGGCGAGCATGTGGCCATCTTGGGCCGCATTGGCTCGGGCAAGACAACGCTTGAGAAATTGATATTGGGCCTGTACCGCCCCACCCAAGGTGCGGTGCTGATTGACAGCATCGATCAGCGTCAACTAGACCCCGCTGAGATGCGCCGCCAAATTGGCTACGTGCAGCAAGACGTGATGCTGTTCTACGGCACGCTGCGCCAAAACATCACCCTCGGTGCCCCGCTGGCAGATGACCAAGCGGTGGTGCGCGCTGCCGAGCTGGCCGGCATCCTTGACATGGTCAACGCCCACCCCAAAGGGTTTGACATGATGATCGGCGAACGCGGCGAATCGCTCTCGGGCGGGCAGCGTCAAGGCGTGGCGCTGGCACGCGCTGTCATCAATGACCCCTCCATTCTGGTGTTCGACGAGCCCACGGCGTCGATGGACCACAAAAGCGAAGAAGACGTCAAGCAACGCATCCGTGCATACGCACGCGGCAAGACGCTGATCATCATCAGCCATCGCACGTCACTGCTTGAATTGGCGGATCGTTTGATCGTGATCGACGGCGGGCGCATCATGGCCGATGGCCCCAAAGACCAAGTGGTCACCGCTCTGAAACAAGGTCGTGTTGGAAAGGCTGCATGATGGAACCCCTCAACGCTGCCGCTTTTGAGCGCATCCGTCGCGCCATAGAAACGCTCACGCACACCGGCCAACGCTTGTTTGGCGACCTCGTGGCGCGTTTGACACCCGAGCCCATGGCTGAAAAATTCACTTGGGATGACGATGCCGATTGGGCCATGCAGCACCAAGAGCCCTTGCGTGCGCGCACCCTCTTGCGCATCGCGGGGGTGGTGGTGCTGTTGCTGTTTTTATGGGCGGCCTTTGCCGAGGTTGACGAAGTGACACACGGGCTGGGCAAGGTGGTGCCTAGCAGCCAAGTGCAAATCATCCAGAGTGTGGATGGCGGCGTGGTCGAGTCGCTGCTGGTCAAAGAAGGCCAAGAGGTGCAGGCGGGGCAACTGCTGCTGCGGATCGACTCCACCCGCTTTGAGTCCAACATGATGGAGAACCGCACCTCCCTGCAAGCCCTGCAAGCCAAAGAGATGCGACTCGATGCCCTCACCCGTGGCAAACCCTTCGTCCCACCACCAGAGCTGACGCAAGCCGCCCCCGAGATCGTGGCGCAAGAGATGCGTTTGTATGAGTCGCGTCGTGATGGCATTGAGGCGCAAGTGTCCATTTCACAAAACCAACTGAGCCAACGGCAGCACGAATTGAGCGAAATGCGGGCGCGCAAAGAGCAAGCCGAGCGCAGTCTGCAATTCATCCTGCAAGAGCTCATGGCCACACGCCCCATGCTGGAGACGGGGGCGGTGTCGGAGGTGGAGGTCATGCGTTTGGAGCGCGACGCGGCGCGTCTGCGCGGCGACCGCGATCAGGCGGCGGCACAGATACAACGCGTGCAATCGGCCATTTTGGAAGCGCAGCGGCGCATCGAAGACGTGCAGCTGAGCAATCGCAACCAAATGAGCGCCGAGCTGTCNGAGACCATGAGCAAACTCTCGTCGATGACGCAAGGCGGGCGGGCGCTGGAGGACAAGGTCAAACACGCCGAGGTGACATCGCCCATGCGCGGCATCGTCAAGCGACTGCTGATCAACACCGTGGGCGGCGTGGTGATGCCCGGCAAAGAACTGGTGGAGATCGTGCCCTTGAACGACGCGTTGATCGTGGAAGCACAGGTCAACCCCAAAGACATCGCGTTTTTGCGTCCGGGGCAAAAGGCCATTGTCAAGTTCACGGCCTACGACTTTGCCATTTACGGTGGCTTGCAAGCTGAGGTGATCAACATCGGCGCGGACACGGTGCTGGACGAAAAAGGCAACGCGTTTTATTTGGTGCGGGTGCGCACCGATAAATCAAAGCTGGGTGAAAAACTGCCCATCCTTCCCGGCATGATGGCGCAGGTGGACATCTTGATCGGCAAGAAAACTGTTCTTTCTTATCTCATGAAACCAGTGATCAGGGCCAAATCCAATGCCTTGACGGAACGATGAACACACAACACTATTTTTTAACACCCGCCCATCGCACCGAACCCCAGCGGTGGCGAGAGGCGTTTCCGCAAGGGCATGCCATGTGCGCAGTGCCCTTGCTGAAGACCCTGCGAACAGCAACCCTTGCTGAAGACCCTGCGAACAGCAAGCCCGCAGCCACGTTTGGTTTGGTTGAGTGCGGGTGATGGCCTATGGCCTGACCACTTGGCCGAGTTGCTGAAGGCGCAAAACCACGAATGCGTGGTGCTCTTGAGCGATGCCCCGAACGATGACGAGGGCCTGCACGCCTTGAACGCAGGTGCCCGTGGGTATGCGCATGCCTACGCCATCCCTGAGTTGTTGCAAGAGGTGGCTTTGGTGGTGCAGCATGGCGGCTTGTGGATGGGTAGCTCTTTGATGCAGCGCCTGATCGGGGCCACCCAAAAAGCCCTAGGCCCAAGGGATGACGCTGACACGGTGTGGGCCCGTTTGAGCGAACGCGAAGCTCGGGTGGCCAAGGCGGTCACGCACGGGCACTCCAACAAAGAAGTTGCCGATATGCTGCACATCTCCGAGCGCACCGTGAAAGCGCACTTGACGTCTGTGTTTGAAAAACTGGGCGTCCGAGACCGTTTGCAATTGGTGCTCAGCCTCTCCACGACTAACGTGCCCCCACCCAAGGTCTAGCCATGCGTCAACCCGACACCCCCACCCCAAACCACACCTACGCATCCAGCTTGAACCAAAGCGATGCCGACATGGCGCGCGTGCTCGAAGACCTGATTGAACTGCTGATCAGCCGTGGCGTCATTCAGCTCTCCGAGCTGCCGCAAGCCGCGCAAGAAAAACTGCAACAGCGCAAACAGACACGCCTAGAGATGAGCCAACAACTCAAGCTCATCCCCGACGAGGATGAAGACAATCTGTTCACATGATCCCCGGGCCCGTCACACCGTCAAAGCCCAGTTGACCCAACAGGGGCAGCTCGGTTTCTGACACCACGCCCAGCGCGATCACCTGAATGCCCAAGACGCGTGCTGCGTTACACAAGCCTTTGAGGAATTCCTGATTGCTGGGTTGATCAGCCAGCCCACGGATGTAGCTGGGATGCACTTTGATGTAGTCCAAGCTCAGGGTCGCCAGCTTATTGCCCAAGGCAAAGCTCTCGCTGAAGTATTCAATGCCCACACGACACTTGAGTTGTTTCAAGCGCTGAACGAAGTTGTCAAACACATCGAAGTGTTGGTCCACACCGTACTCGGGCACNTCAAACAAAAGTCGCTCGCACACTTTCGGATGNGCGGCGAGCAAGGCGGTGAGGTCATTCATAAACTTGAAGTCGGTCATGCTTTGCGCGGCCACGTTGATGGCCACGTTGCCCGAGGTATGGCTGAGGTGCTGGATGGCCAGTTGCGCCACATGCAGGTCGATCGGGGCCGTCAGCTTCAAGCGCATCGCCATCGGCATGAAGTCGCCCGCCACCAGCGGCGGTGTGTCTGCATCGACATACCAACGCAGCACGCCCTCGTGGTGCAACAGCGCCTGCGCAGCGATGCTGCGCACGGGATAAAAGGCCAAGCTCAAGCCCTCGCCTTTGACGGCATCTGCCAAGCGCTTGCGCCATTGATCGCTGGAATACACGGGNCGTGCGTGGTCATCCTTGCCGACATACACCCCTTGCGGGCCTTGCGCTTGGGCAAAGGCCATGGCCTCATCGGCGCGGCTCATCAACTCGCTGACGGACTGACCTCGGTGGTACGACACAGCCGCCAAGTGGTACAGATTGGGCAAGGCTTCCACCCAGTCAGACAAGCTGTGGTGCTGGATGCTTTTTTGCACCGCTTGCACGTCTTGCAAAGGCGAATCACTGCCCGGACACAGCCACACAAACTCGCCCGCCATCAAGCGCGCCGCCAACGCGTCCGTGCTGGATGCGGCGTGTGTTTTAAAAATCCACGCCAGTTGCCGCAGCAAAGCATTCGTGCGCTCATGCCCGAGTTGCGCGTTCAAGGCATCCAAAGGGGTCAAGCGCAACATCACCAAACTGCCGCTGGGGCTGTGCGATTCACCCGTGGTCAACTCTTGCAACTGCGACATGAAATAGGCGCGGTTGGCCAAGCCCGTCAGGCTGTCGACGTGGCTGCGTTGGCGATACGCCTCTACCCGTGCGGCCTCTTCGCCAAACATGGCTTTGAGCCGGTCCACCATGCTGTTCATGGCGCGCACCACGCTGCGCAGCTCTGGCGTCTTTGGCTCGGTGATGTGCAAAAAGCGACGCACTGAAATGGCTTTGGCTTGCGCCACCACTTCATTCAAGGGATGGGTGATGCGACGCATGGCCAAAGTGGCGGCGCCTGCAGTCAACAGGCCACCCAGCGCAAACCAATAAAACAAGTTGAGGGTGCCTTGCCAAAGCGCTTGATACACATACTGCTCGTGACTGGCAAGGCTCAGGCTGCCATATTGCTTCCAACCCTCTTGAATTTGTGCCACGCCAGGCTTGGCCTCAATCGGTATCAAGCGGATGAACCACAGCGGTGCGCCCATCAATTCCCCTTGGAAAACCCGCTCCACCACCACCTTGCCGCTTGGCGACGTGATGCGGATGTAGCGGTAGTGCCCCGCATCAAACTGGGCCGCGACTTGCAGCTCCACCAAGATGGGGTCTTTGGGAAATTGCGACAAGGACAGGGCCAGTGCGTTGGCGTTGTCAATGTTCTTCACCTGCAGCTGTTGCTCTAGGTAGTGACGTGCCGACAAAACGCTCAGCACCAAGCTGCCGCCAATGGCCAACAAGGTGGTGAAAAGTATGGCGAGCCAGAGTTGTTTGATGAGGGTCATAGGGTTACCTCTTGAGGGCCAGGGTTCATGGAGAAATACCTTCAAAGCGCATGCGGTTGAGCACATCACGCCAACGCGACAAACGGATGGTTGGATCGGCGCCCGTTGCGACACCGACGCCCACCCATAAACCCGTGTCATTGAAGCTGTAGACCGGCGACAGGTCCGAGCGCTCAGCCGCCGAACGCACGCTGCCAATCAAGTTGTCCAAAATCAGGGGCTCATCCGTGGGCTGTGCGTAGTAGCCCAGAACCATGTGCGCCACAGTGGTGGTGGGGCCTGTTTTAGCGCGCACATAAATCAGTCGCAGTCGGTCTTTTGGCATGCCCATCAATTGCAGGGTGACGTATTTGGCAATCGAATAATCCTCGCAATCACCCGCCCCACGGCCCATGAACTCCAAGGGCGTGGACCAGTGGTCCTCTTGGCCCCACACCACAGCGTCGGGCACGAATTGAATGCGACGGTTAAAAAATGTGTTGACCTTTTCGAGCTTGACCAAGTCTGGCGCGTCGCGCATCTCTTCAATCAAACGACTCCACACCGACACCGTTTGCGCCGCAGCAGCCCCGTACTGCTGCTGGGCGAGGCTGAGGGTTCTGAGCAAATCAGATGCCGCCCATGCGCCACCCAACAACACAGCGGCCAAGAGCAAGCCACACGCGTAGGACAGACGGGAAGTAAATAGTGGAGTCATGACACCAACCACGATCGCAGCAATCACGGGTGATGGCAAGCGTCACGCCGTAGGTAGGCAGGTAAATATTCGCTTCTTTTGACATTTCGCATGAAAACAAAAAATACCGAAACACAAGCCCAAACGCTAGACATATAAATAAGCAACTTGTCGTTCTCCACGAATTTTTTCCACGTTTTTCTATCGGAGGTTTTATGAATTCAAAGTTTTCAGTCATCGCGACTGCCGTGCTCATCAGCCTAGGTGCTCAGGCCCAAATGGTGCCCGACCCATTGGTGCAAGCGGCGCGCAAAGCCGTGGCCAACAACCCAGAGGTGCAAGCCCGCTGGAATGGTTTCCTAGCGGCGAACGATGAGCGCGATGTCGCGCGTGGCGGGTACTTCCCGAGTGTTGATTTGCGTAGCAGTGTCGGCAGAGAAAGTCGGCTCTCGCCCACCGTCAATCCGGAACAAACGTACGGCTACAACATGAACCAGCTCAGCCTGACGCAGATGCTGTTTGATGGCATGTTCACCCGCAACGAGGCCAAGCGTTTGGGCTTTGCCAAGTTGACGCGTTACTACGAACTTCAAGACGCATCAGAGACGGCAGCCCTCGAAACTGTCAAGGCCTATGCCGATGTGGTGCGCTACCGAGAGTTGGTTGACATGGCCACCAAAAACTACGCCGAGCACAAAGGCATCGCAAACTTGGTGGAAGAGCGGGCCAAGTCGGGCGTGGGCCGTCAAGTCGATGCCGAGCAGGCCATGGGTCGACTCGCCTTGGCAGAATCCAACTTGCTGACCGAGCTGACCAATTTGCACGATGTCAGCGCACGCTATTTGCGCGTGGTCGGAGAAAAGCCCCCAGAGGTGTTGCCAGGTTTGCCGCCGCAGTTCAGCTTTGGACCCCTGCCTGCCAACACAGATGTGTTGCTGCGCGAGGGCATGCCCACCAACCCCAGCTTGAATGCCGCCTTGGAAAACGTGCGTGCACAGCGCACCGCCATTGATTCGCGCAAGTCGGCCTACATGCCTCGAATTGACTTCCGCTTGTACGCCAACCGCGACCGAGATGTACTCGCCTTGCAAGGCCCCACCCGCGTGAACGGTGCCGAGTTGGTTTTGAATTACAACTTCTACCGTGGCGGCGCGGACAAGGCGCGTGAACGCCAAGCGGTGGATTTGCATGCACAGTCCATCGATCTGAAAGAGAAAGTCTGTCGCGATGTGCGCCAGACCTTGTCGATCGCGTACAGCGATGTGAACAACTTGAAAGATCAGATGCGCTTCATCACGCAGCACCGACTGTCGACCGAAAAATCAAACGTGGCCTACCGTCAACAGTTTGAGTTGGGGCAGCGCACCTTGCTTGATTTGCTGGACAGCCAAAACGAATACTTCCAAGCCTCACGCAATTACATCAACACAAGCTACAACCAAATCGTGGCGCAGGCCCGCACCCTCTCAGGCATGGGCCAGCTGGTCCCTACCCTCAATGTGGTGCGTGCAGACATGCCCCAAGCCAAAGATGCAGGGCAAGACCGCACAGGCGTTGACCCCGGTGATTTGTGCTTGATCGAAGAAGCCACCACCGACTCGATTGAAAAAATCAAAGCCGGTATCGTGGTGCCCGTGCGTGCCCGAGCCATACAGCCGATGCCAACCAAAGTGACGCTGTCAGCCGATGCTTTGTTTGACTTTGACAAGGCGGTTCTCAAATCAGCAGACCAAGCCGAGCTGGATGCGCTTGCCGTCTCAGTCAAGGGCATTGACTTGGAGATGCTGATTGCGGTGGGCCACACCGACGCGATTGGCACCGACGCCTACAACCTTGGCTTGTCCAAACGCCGTGCCGAGGCGGTCAAAACCTATTTGGTCAGCAAAGGCGTGGATGCCAAACGCATTCGCACCGAAGGACGTGGCAAAACCCAGCCCGTGGCAGACAACAGCACAGAAGAGGGTCGCGCACTCAATCGACGCGTGGTGATTGAAGTGAAAGAAATGAAGCCCATGAAATGAGTAACACTTATGTCGTCACCTCAGAATCTGTCTCTGATGCGCACCCTGACAAAGTAGCTGATCAGATCTCAGATGCGGTGCTCGACGCCGCCCTAGCCCAAGACCCGCTCGCGCGGGTCGCGGCTGAAACCCTCATCAGCATGGGGCTGGTGATGCTGGCCGGTGAAATCACCACCACCGCCGATGTGGACTACACCGCGGTGGTGCGTCGCACGCTGGCAAGGCTGGGCTACCACGCAACCGAGCTGGGCATCGATGGGCGTGCCTGTGCGGT
>JGI25913J50563_1000232_pt1 | contig 10783 bp, 7 predicted proteins | sample LauGreSp1BDMLBSN_2_FD_50563 | JGI IMG/M metagenome (IMG submission 50563)
CGTCTCGTCCGCGCGCTCATCCAGTACTTCCTCGAGGAGGCCGGCGCCAATGGCTACACCGAGGTCCACGCGCCTTTGCTCGTCAACGCCGCTTCCGCCACCGCCACGGGCCAGTTGCCCGACAAGGAAGGGCAGATGTACCACGCACAGACGGATGATTTCTATCTGATCCCGACCGCGGAGGTGCCGGTCACGAATTTCTTCCGCGACGAGATTCTCGACGAGGCCTCCCTGCCGGTGAAACGCGTCGGCTACACGCCGTGCTTCCGCCGCGAAGCGGGCAGCTGGGGTGCGCACGTGCGCGGCCTGAANCGCCTACACCAGTTCGATAAGGTCGAGCTCGTGAAGTGGACGCACCCGGACAAGTCCTTCGAAGAGCTCGAGCTCCTGCGTGGCGACGCCGAGCGCCTGCTCCAGAAACTTAACCTACCTTACCGCGTGCTGATGATCTGCGCCGGTGACATCGGCTTCTCCCACAGTAAGCAATATGACCTCGAGGTCTGGGCTGGCGGCCAGAAGCGCTGGCTCGAAGTCTCGAGCTGCTCCAACTTCACCGACTTCCAGGCCCGCCGCGCGGGGATACGATTCCGCCCGAAGGACGGGAAGCCGGAGTTTGTCCATACTCTCAACGGTTCCGGCCTCGGCCTACCGCGCGTCCTCGCCGCCATCCTGGAGAACAATCTCCAGGCCGACGGTACCGTGCGCGTACCCGAAGCGCTCCGTCGCTGGTACGGCAAGGAAACGCTCTCGTTCTGACGTCCGCTTTGGATTGGCAGGGCTTCGGCGCGACGTAGTCTGACCGAGTGCCGATGAGCCTGCCCACTCCTGAAGCCTTGCGCACGGCCGCCTTGCGGTTGCCGCGCCTACCATCGCCGCCCGAAGAGAAGGGCACAATTGCCGTGGCTGTCTCGGGCGGTGCGGATTCCGTCTATCTGCTCTGCGCGCTCTGGGCGGATGAAGCCGTGCGACCGAGATTGCGCGTCCTGCATTTCGATCACCGCGTACGGGGCGAGGCTTCCGCCGAAGATTCGCGTTTCGTCGCCGCGCTTTGTGACGCCCTTGGTGTACCTTGCACCCAGGGTGTACGCGAAGGGCAGGGCGCTGCTTCGGAGGCTGAGCTTCGTTCCGCACGTGACACCTTCTTCACCGGACAACGCCAGACGCTCGGCTTCGAATTACTCTGTACCGCACACCATCTCGACGACGTCGTCGAGAACGCGTTGCTTCGCCTTGCTCGCGGCGCCGGCCTCGCGGGCCTCGCGGCACCGCGCATGCTGCAGGAATTTCGTGATGGCCATCGTCGCTGGCGTCCGCTGATTGAGGCGGGTATCGCGAAGACGGCCTTACTGGCTTCCCTTCGGGCGGTCGGCGTTCCGTGGCGTGAAGACGCGACGAACGCTTTACCTATCGCGGCCCGCAATCGTATCCGCGCCTGGTTGGCTGGTGGTGGCGAGGCGGCCTTGGGTATCGGTTACGCCGAGGGCTTCGCCCGTTCCGCCCGCATTATCGGTCAGGCCCAGACGGCCTTGACCCAGTGGGCGCGCGAACTTGGCTGCGTCGTCTCACCTGCCGGCACCATGCCTGTCGGCGTGCTCAAGGGCCGACCTGAGGCCCTGGCCCAAGAATGCTTGCGCGAGTTCCTGCATCGCCATGGAGTCGCCGAACCCAGCGCGAAATCACTCCTACCGCTGACGTCCGCCATCGTCGCCGGGAGCGACGCCCAGTCCGCCGTGCGCGGGGTGGTCGTCCGCCTGAGGGCTGGGGAACTTTCCGTCCTCACGGACGCCCCGTCCTTCGGGCTCCCAGTGCGGCCCTTGCAGGTCGGAGAGGTCGATGATGAATGCGGTTTGCTTGCCGAAGTCGTGGACGTCGAAGCGCCCCTGTGGGCAAGTCTATCCCGCGGCGACATTTCGCCGACGAAGGAAGTCTATGTCATCGCCCTGGCGGCGGCTCTTGCTTGGCGTGGGCGAGCGGAGGGCGATCGCTATCGCCCGCTCGGTTCGCCTGGTTCGGCCAAACTATCCGACCTGCTCATCAACCGCAAAATCCCCGCGGAAAGGCGGGAGACCCTGCCGGTGGTGTTGGCTGGCTCCGAGATTCTCTGGGTGCCGGGTCTGCCCCCGGCTGAATCTGCACGTCTAGCGGGCCCGACGAAGGGGGCTCTCCGGTTGACTTGGCTTGGCCCCTGCTTAGGTTAAATCTTCTGCCCATGAGTCAAAACGACCAGCCGGATGATAATAAGAACGGCCCCCGCATGAACGCCAAGCCTGTGCTCGTCTGGTTGTTCCTGATGGCCGTCATCATCGCTCTCTTCAATATCCCCGGCAATTCGACCGCCAATGCGCCCCAGCGCCTGACTATCTCGCAGGTCTTGGACTATTCCAAGGTCAACAAGATCAAGAGCGTATCAATCCGTGGCGACCGCAGTGGAGGTGAAGGCTGGGCCCAGCTTAGCGGCGAACTGTCCGTCGCCAATGCCGAGGCCGGTGAAAAGGCTAAGTTTATCTCCGAGGGGGTCGTCACGCCGGATGACCGCAAGCTGCTTCGTGCCAATATCCCCAACGATTCGATCAGCGATGTCGTCGAGCAGACCGGGATGACGATGTTCCTGACTTCCGTCCTGCCGCAGCTTCTCATCGCGGGAGTCGTGTTGTTCATGATGTACCGGTTCCTGAAGAATGCCAACCGCGGCGCCATGCAGTTCGCGAAGTCTCGCGCGCGTCTTAATTCCACCGACAAGGAGACCACGACCTTCAAGGACGTCGCTGGTTGTGACGAGGCTAAGGAAGAGGTGAAAGAGATCGTCGATTTCCTCAAGGACCCCAAGCGTTTCACCAAAATCGGCGCGAGCATTCCCAAGGGCGTGCTCATGGTCGGCCCTCCCGGTACGGGCAAGACCCTGCTCGCCCGCGCGGTCGCCGGCGAGGCCGGTGTGCCTTTCCTCAGCATCAGCGGCTCCGACTTCGTCGAGATGTTCGTCGGCGTCGGCGCGGCCCGCGTTCGCGACACCTTTGAGCAGGCCCGCAAGCTCGCCCCCTGCATCATCTTCATTGATGAGATTGACGCGGTCGGTCGCCAGCGCGGCGCCGGCGTCGGCGGCGGCAACGACGAACGCGAGCAGACCCTCAATTCGCTCTTGGTCGAGATGGATGGCTTCGATGGCCAGGCCGGCGTCATCGTGATTGGTGCGACCAATCGCTCAGATGTACTCGACGCCGCCTTGCTTCGCCCCGGTCGTTTCGATCGTCAGGTCTTTGTCGATCTCCCCGATTTGCGCGGCCGCGAGGCGGTCCTAGCTGTCCACGCTAAGCGTTTCCAGCTCGCCCCTTCCGTGGACCTTCAGCGCGTCGCGCGTATCACCACCGGCATGTCCGGCGCCGATCTGGCTAACCTGCTCAATGAAGGCGCGCTCCACGCGGGTCGTCGTAATCGCGAGAAAGTCGAGATGGTAGACATCGAGGAAGCGCGCGATAAAATCGCTTACGGCCGTGAGCGTAAGAAGGTCATGGATGAAGCAGACCTCAAGAACACTGCCTATCACGAGGCCGGCCACGCCGTGGTGCAGGCCCTCATCGACGACGGCGCGTTGCCGCTTCATAAGGTCACCATCATTCCACGCGGACGAGCGCTCGGCATGGCGATGCTCATGCCGACCAAGGAAATCCTCGGCTACTCCCGCAAGCGTCTGCTTGATTACATCTGCATGGCGATGGCCGGCCGCATCGGTGAAAAGGTCATCTCGGGTGAAATCTCTAACGGCGCCTCAAGCGACATCAAGCAGGCGACCCGCTTCGCTCGCCAGATGGTCTGCGACTGGGGCATGAGCGACCTCGGACCGATCGCCTTCGGCGAGAATTCCGACACCGTTTTCCTTGGGCGCGAAATCTCGCGTACCCAGAACCACAGCGATGCCACCGCTCGCCGCATCGACGAAGCCATCTCCACTATCGTGCAGGAGCAGTATGTCCGCGCCGAGAAGCTCATCGCCGATAACGCCGAGGCCCATCGNAAAATCGCCGAGGCGCTTCTGCTGTACGAGACCCTCGACGGCATCCATGTGATGGAAATCCTCAAGACCGGGTCCATCCAGACACCCATCGCCGGGCCAGCCGTCGTAGCTAATCCCGCCTCTGAATCGTCTCCGGCGGCCGTTAATCCCTCCGCCGAAGCCGGCCCCGGCCTTCAGTCTTCCCCTAGCCCCGCTTGAGGTTTGCCCTCGGCGCAGCGGGAAGGTAGGGTAGGGCATGGTCATCGGACTCACGGGTGGCATCGGGTGCGGCAAGTCTGCCGCGGCCGCCTGCTTTGCGAAGGAGGGCTTCCTTGTCGTCGATACCGATCGGCTCGCCCGCCAGGTCTTAGAATCGCCGGACGTTGTCCCCCAGTTGCAAGCACGCTGGGGTAAGGCCTGCATGGCGCAGGATGGGCGCCCAGATCGCCGTTGGATTGCGACCAAGGTCTTTCAGGACTTAGGCGAACTCGCCTTTCTGGAAGGATTGATTCATCCCGAGGTCGCCCGGCTCCGCCGTCTGGCGGTCGCGGATCAAACTCGCCATCATGTGGTCGAAATTCCGCTCCTTTTCGAAAAGAAGCTTACCGATGGTTTTGACGCCATCGTCTGCGTCGGTTCTTCCGAGGAGACGCGGCGAGCACGGTTGCTGGACCGTGGCCTTTCGGTTGAAGATATCAACCGGAGGACTAATTCGCAACTTCCTCTCTCGGAGAAGGTTAAGCGTTCCGAATTCGTGCTTTGGAATGATGGCGAGCTGGATTTCTTGCAGGCACAGGTTGCGCAGTTGATCGCACGCCTGACAAGTCGCTGAACTCGTCAATCTTAGGTTAATTTGCGATTGCGGGCAAGGTGGCTGGATTTAGCGTATTTTTCCCCGTTGTTCTCCTCTCTGAGGAGCAACCTTCCTACCCCCATCTTCCGCTCCGGATTTCCCCACTGTGACGACCGCCGACGACTACGTCATTCAATTCATTCAGGATAAGGGACTGGTGTCCCCTGCCGACGTGAACGAGGCCCGTGTCGCCGTCGGGGCCGCCGCTGAGGGCCAGAATGTCGACACCCTCACCCTCGCCAAACTGGTGGACGGCGGCAAGGTGAGCTGGTCCAAAATTACCGGGGCGCTCAGCCTGGAGTTCGACATGGAACTCGTCGATGTGACGCAGGTCGCTCCTTCCGAGGATATTCTCAAACTGATTAGCCGAGAGCAGGCCGAAACCCGCAACATCCTGCCGCTGCAGATGGATGGCGTGGAGCTTCTCGTCGCCATCTCCGACCCCCTTGATACCGAGACGATTGATTCGATCTCCCGCGTGCTGAAGCTCGCCATCAACCCGAAGCTCGCCCCACCGGACCTCCTCAAGGAAGCCATCTCGCGTTGCTATGTTGGTGGTCCGATCGGCGGAGGATCTTCGTACGATGATATCCTTGGTAAGGGCGGCGACGATGGCCTGGCTGTCGAACTCCCCCAGGGTGGCGACGTCAAGGAAGACGACGCGCCGATCATCCGCTACGTTAACTCGCTCATCGTCGACGCTATCCGTCGCAAGGCTTCGGACATCCACCTCGAGCCCTTGGAGAAGCGTTTCCGTGTCCGCTTCCGCGTCGACGGCGTGCTGCAGGAGATGAAAGGTCCGCCCAAGCGCCTCCAGCCCTCCATCATCTCGCGACTTAAGCTCATGGCGGAAGTCTCGCTCGCTGAAAAGCGCATCCCGCAGGACGGACGCATCCAAGCCCGCACCGGTGGGCGCGATATCGATTTGCGCGTCTCCGTCCTCCCGACCGTCTACGGCGAGTCCATCGTCATGCGAATCCTCGACAAGGAAGGCCTCAAGCTCGGCCTGCCTGAGCTAGGTTTCTTCGCCGATGACCAAGCTAAGTTCCAGGGGCTAATCTCTGGCTCCGATGGCGTCTTCCTCGTTACCGGACCGACCGGCTCCGGCAAGTCGACTACGCTTTATTCCGCACTGAATTACATCAACAAGCCCGACCGGAAAATCATCACCGTCGAGGACCCAGTCGAATACCAGATGGCCGGCATCAACCAGGTGCAGGTGAAGCGCGATGTCGGGATGACTTTCGCCGCCGCGCTCCGCGCGATGCTCCGTCAGGCTCCGAATATCGTGATGATTGGTGAAATCCGAGATCTGGAGACCGCCGAAATCGCGATCAACGCCGCGCTCACGGGCCATATGGTGTTCTCGACCCTCCACACCAACGATTCCGTCAGCGCCGTCACCCGTCTCGTCGACATCGGCGTGAAGCCGTTCCTCGTGTCCGCCGCTCTTCGCGGCGCTCTCGCCCAGCGCCTCGTACGCCGTAATTGCCAGGCCTGTGCCGCCCCGTACAAGCCAACCGCCAAGGAGCTCTATTCTATCGGCATGTCCGAACAGGACCTCGCCAGCGCCACCCCCATGAAGGGCGCGGGTTGCCCCAAGTGCGGCGATCGCGGCTACAAGGGACGCCGCGGCGTCTTCGAGATGTTTGTTATTACCGAGGAAATCCAAGAGATGATCTACGGCGGCGCCAATCTCGTCGACCTTCGACGCAAGGCTCGCGAGGCCGGCATGCGCACGATGCGCGAGGACGGCCAGCGCAAGGTAGCCTCTGGTATGACCACCATCGAGGAAGTCCTCGGCGCCACCGTCGCGGACGACGTCATCTGATCCCATGGCCTACGATATGAACCAGTTGCTGGAGGCCATGATGGAGAATGGCGCTTCCGACCTGCATGTCCACGTGGGTCGCTCGCCTAGCCTCCGCGTCAACGGAACGATTGTCTCGATCGACGGCACCCCTCTCACCGTCGAGGATGCCAAGGCCCTTGTGCTCGGCGTCGTCCCGGCGTCCCAGCTTGGCCGTCTCGACGCCGATGGCGGCTGCGACTTCGCCTTTTCGTTCCGCCAGAAGACGCGCCTGCGCGTGAACGCCTTCCGCAGTCATGCCGGCTACGGCATGGTCCTGCGCCTCCTTCCGTCGAAGATGTTTACGCTCGAGCAGTTGCGTCTACCCGCGGTCATCAAGGACATGCTCAAGCGTGCCCGCGGCCTCATCCTCGTGACCGGACCTACCGGCTCTGGCAAATCGACCACCCTCGCCTCGATGATCAATTGGATCAACGAGAACGAGCAGGGGCACATCATTACCATCGAGGACCCGATCGAGTATACGCACGCACACAAGAATAGCCTTATCACCCAGCGCGAGGTCGGCGTCGATCTGCCATCGTTCGCGGAAGGCGTCCGCTCGGCGCTCCGCCAGGATCCAGACGTCATCCTCATCGGCGAAATGCGCGACCTCGAGACCATCGAAGCCGCCGTCACCGCGGCGGAGACGGGCCACCTCGTCCTCGGCACGCTGCACACCTCCGGTGCCGCGCGTACGGTTGACCGCATCATCGACGCCTTTCCAGCAGGATCCCGCGACCAGATTCGGGCCCAGCTATCCACCTCGCTTTCAGCGGTCATCTCTCAGTGCCTATTGCACACCACCGACGACCGTCGCGTCGCGGCCTTCGAGATTATGATCCGGACCGACGGGGTCGCTGCCAAGATTCGCGAAGGTAAGACCTACCAGCTCCTTACCGACATCGAGACGGGCGGCGCCCGCGGCATGCGGACGCTGGACAGCGACTTGCTTGCGCTCTTCTTCCAGGGGATTGTCTCCGAGGAAGAGATCTTCAACTACTGCCAGAACCCCGAAGCCATGCGCGAGCGCATGCGTGCCGGTGCGCAGTCCCGCTGATCTACCGCATCACTCTAATAAACCATTCCCATGTTCGACGACCATAGTGACGTGATCCGCGATATCGCCCTCGAGGCGGGCCTCGTGACCCCAGCCCAAGCCGAGGAGATCTGGGAATCCCACGCCACCACGGGAAAATCCTTCAGCGAAAGCCTCATGGATGCCGGGCTCGCCGATCGTGCGACCATCCTTCAAGCGATCGCCGACCATCTTAACGTTCAGTATTACTCCGCCGTACCCGCCGATCCGGGTGATGCGCTGGTCAAGCTCCTCAAGGCGCCACAGGCCCATAAGTATGTCGTTTTGCCAGTCGCGGACGAAGCCGGCAAACTGACGTTGCTCGCCAAGGACCCCTTCAATTCTTCCGTTATTAACGAGCTGGGCTTCATCCTCCAGCGCGACATTGAGCTCGCGGTCGCGGATCCCGCTCAGGTCGAGGCCGCGGTTACGCGTGTTTACGGCGAGGCCACTTCGGCCTCGATGGAAGAGTTGCTCGGCGAGTTCGATCAGGTCGAGGGTGCGGCCGCCGTGACTGATGAGGATGTCACCAAGCAGGCCAGCCAGGCCCCCATTATCCGCTTCGTCGACCTAGTACTCCAGGAAGGCGTCAAGGCGAAGGCGTCGGACATCCACTTCGAGCCTTTCGAGCACGAGTTCCGCATTCGCCTCCGCATCGACGGATCCCTCTACGAGATGGCGCCGCCGCCCAAGAATCTCGCCTCGGCCGTCATCGCCCGCGTCAAGGTGCTTTCTTCCCTGAACATCGCCGAACGTCGCGTGCCGCAGGATGGTCGCATCAAGACCACTATCAGCGGACGTCAGATCGACCTCCGCGTCTCGACCTTACCCACGCAGTTCGGCGAATCCGTCGTGCTCCGAATCCTCGACAAGACGGTCGTCAACCTGAGCCTCGAGGCTCTTTCGATGCAGGATGATATCAAGGAAGGTATCCGCGCGATGGTTGGTCGTCCGAACGGCATCTTCATTGTCACGGGTCCGACCGGCTCTGGTAAGACGACCACCCTCTATTCCGCGCTGCGCGAGGTGAACACGGAAGACGTCAAAATCCTTACCGCCGAGGACCCAGTCGAATACGAGGTCGAAGGCATCATGCAGGTACCGATTAACCACCAGGTTGGCCTAACCTTCGCGGCCGCCTTGCGTTCCTTCCTCCGACAGGATCCGGACACCATCATGGTGGGTGAAATCCGAGATCTCGAGACCGCCCAAATTGCCGTGCAGGCTTCGCTGACTGGCCACGTCGTGCTTTCAACCCTGCACACTAACGATGCCCCGGGTGCCGTCACTCGTCTCATCGACATGGGCCTAGAGCCGTTCCTGATCTCAGCTTCACTCGAAGGTGTGCTCGCCCAGCGACTCCTTCGCCGCATCTGTAAGACCTGCCGCACGCCTTACGAACCCGATAAGGATGTCGTCAATATGCTCGGCGTCGACGCCTTGGAAATCGCCAACAAGAAGTTCTATTACGGCAAAGGTTGCCCGGACTGTAACCGTTCCGGCTACAAGAGCCGCCAAGGACTCTTCGAACTCATGACGATTTCGGACCAGATGCGCACGCTGATTACGCAGCGAGCGCCAACCCTCGTCCTCAAGCAGAAAGCAATCGAGGGGGGCATGCGCCCGCTGCGTGAGGACGGCCTGCGCTGCATCTTCGATGGCCTCACCTCGATCGAGGAAGTGCTCAAGTACACCTAATTTTCATAACACCCCACCACTCCCATGCCCGACTACAAGTACACAGCGATTGACCGGACCGGTTCCCAGACTTCCGGCCGTATCGAGGCCGCTAACGATGAGCAGGCCCGCCAGAAGCTCATGGCTAAAGGCCTGATGGTCACCACGCTCGCAAGCGACGCTGGGGCGGCCAAGTCCGCCGCGGCGCCCGCGGCGCCCGCCAAGCGTGGTATCACCTTCGGTGCGAAGGTGACGCAGAACGACGTGACGCTCATGACGCGCCAGCTGGCGACGCTGATCACGGCCGGGTTGCCCCTCCTGCGTGCCCTCGAGCTTATCACGAAGCAGGAACGTAATCCGACCTTCAAGACGATCCTCGGCAACATCGCCGAAAGCGTCTCGCAAGGTAACAACCTTTCCGAGGCCCTCCAGGCTCATCCCAAGGTCTTCGACCGGCTCTTCGTCAATATGATCCGTGCTGGTGAGGCGGGCGGCGTGCTCGACAAGGTCCTCGACCGACTCGCGAAATTCCGTGAAAAGGCCGAGCGCATCCAGAAGAAGGTCAAGTCCGCGATGGTGTACCCTGGAGTCGTTATGTCCGTCGCCATCATCATCGTCTACATCCTGATGGTGAAGGTCGTGCCTTCCTTCCAGAAGCTGCTCAGTGCCCAGAAGACGGAAATGCCGCCGCTGACGAAGTTCGTCGTTAGCATCTCCACGTTCCTNACGGAATATTGGTGGGCCACCCCNATCNTGATCTTCGGAGTCTACTTCGGCCTGAAGACCTGGCTGGCGACGGAGAAGGGCAAGGAACTCTTCGACCGCATCATCTTCCGCCTGCCCAAGGTCGGCACCTTTATCCAGATTGTCTCGGTCTCGCGTTTTGCCCGCACCTTCGGGACGCTCATGGCGTCCGGCGTACCGATCTTGCAGTCGATTACGATCACCCGCGACACCCTCGATAACGTAGTCATCGCCAAGTCTTTGGAGCGCGTGCATGACCGCGTCCGCGATGGCGAACCCTTGTCGGTGCCGCTCGAACAATCGGGCGTGTTTCCGCAGATGGTGACCTCGATGATCCAGGTCGGCGAAGAGACCGGCCAGTTGCCCGAGATGCTCAACCGTGTCGCTGATATCTATGACGAAGAAGTCGACAACGCCGTGACGGCGCTGACCTCGATCATCGAGCCGGTGCTCATTGTGTTCCTCGCAGTGGTTGTCGGCGCTATCGTCTTGGCGATGTTCCTCCCGCTCATCGCGCTGATCACCAAGATGACCGGAGGTTGAGCGATTCCTGAGCTAACATCTAAGCCCGGTCCGCAAGGAGCCGGGCTTTTT
>JGI25913J50563_1000234_pt1 | contig 10777 bp, 12 predicted proteins | sample LauGreSp1BDMLBSN_2_FD_50563 | JGI IMG/M metagenome (IMG submission 50563)
AAAGAGCGAGACCTCAATTTTCTTACAAAGTAGCACTTGACGGAAAAACTCCAATTGATTTTGAGTATCTATTACAAGATATGGACATCACTGACGGTGCAGGTTTTATGGATGCCGAAAAAAGAGATACCGTATTCATTGCTGCCTTAACTGCTGCCAATGCGGAACGATTACAACAAATTCCAGGAATTACAGGAGTGCAAAAAATCATTTCGAAAGAAGTAGAATCTGGTATTTTTCCTCATATCAACAAATGGAACCGCGATAATTTTGGTCCTATCTATATTCCGCAACAAGGAAAAACGGTAGCTTTAAATTTAGANACNTTACCATTTTACAAAGCNATCATTACTGATTACGAAAAGAACGACTTAAAAGTGACAGGATCTGAGATCAGAATTAACGGAAAAATTGCCACATCTTATACTTTCCAACAAAATTACTATTGGATGATGGGAGACAATCGCCATAATTCAGAAGACAGTCGTTACTGGGGTTATGTGCCCGAAAATCATATTGTTGGAAAACCAACCTTTATTTGGATGAGTTATGATACGAATGCCAAAGGATTGAAAAAAATTCGTTGGGAACGTTTGTTCACAACAGTGAGTGGCGAAGGGCAACCGCAATCGTATTTTAAATTTTTCCTATTCGCTTTAGTCGCTTATTTCATTGGAGAATATTTTTGGAAGAAAAAGAAAACAATGTAATTTAAAGTTGTTTGTTCGTTGATTTGGTAATTTGGTAATTTGAAAAAAATGTATACTTATTCATTTGAAAAACTTGAAGTTTGGAACGAATCAAAAGAATTTACCAAATCAATCTATACCATAACTTCAACATTTCCTGATCAAGAAAAGTTTGGATTAATTTCCCAATTACGAAGAGCTGCAGTTTCAATTTGTTCTAATATAGCGGAAGGCTCTGCAAGAACTACTTATAAAGACAAAGCGCATTTTACTACGATGGCTTTTAGCTCTGCTATTGAAGTAATTAACCAACTTATCTTATGCTTTGAAATGAATTTTATTTCAGAAGAAGTATATTCAAAATTAAGATTGGAATTAGAGAGCATTACTAATAAGTTGAATGGATTACGAAATTATCAAATCAACAAATAACCAAATCAACGAATAACCGAATGAACATTCTTATTCACCCTACTTACTTCCCTTCTATCAGTCATTTTGCGGCTATTGTTCAAGCCGAAAAAGTCACTTTTGAAATGGAAGATAATTTCCAAAAACAAACCAATCGGAATCGGACTTATATCTACAGTCCTAATGGAATTCAACTACTCAATATTCCTGTAAAACATTCGAAAATAGCCCATCAAAAAACAAAAGACATTCAAATTGAAAATGATTTTGATTGGCAAAAACAACATTTCAAATCTTTAGAAGCCGCCTACAGAAGTTCTCCATTCTTTGAATTTTTTGAAGATGATTTACTTCCGATTTTTGAAAAAAAACACTCGTTTTTAATGGATCTGAATCTAGAAGTATTTGAGTTGATTACACGTTGCCTTCGAATGAAAATTGAGTATACTACAACAACCGAATATATACATGAAATTAAGGCAAACCAAATAATTGATTTTCGTTATTTGGCCAACGGAAAAAAAGACCAATCTCAATTTGAAAGTTACACCCAAGTGTTTGATGATAAATTTGGTTTCATCAATAATCTTAGTGTATTGGATTTGGTATTCAACGAAGGGAAGTTTGCTTTGGATTATTTGAAATCGCAATCCCTAGACATAAAGTAATTACTCAAAAGAAAGTTTAGCCATTATAGGATAATGGTCCGAATTTTCAAAACTCGAAAAGCTTTCGAATTTTTTCACTTTCATCTTTTCATCAGCAAAAATATAATCGATGCGCGCTGGGTAATAACGAAACTTATAGGTTGCTCCAAAACCTTTACCCGCTTCTTCAAAGCTATCTCTTAATTTGCCTTTTATGTTTCGGTATACATAAGAAAACGCACTGTTATTCATGTCGCCGCAAATGATTAAAGGATATTGACAATCATTTTTGTGTTCTTTAAACAATTCCGCTTGTTGCTGTTGTTGCTTGAAAGCTTTACTGATTCGGTTAAACAATTTTTGCGATTTGCTTTGATTAATCACATTGATATCGTCGTTAATTTCAGTAACATCGGGAGAGATTTTGATGGATTGCAAATGCATATTATAGACACGAATCGTTTCTTTTCCTTTCTTAATATCAGCAAAAATGACATTGTTATTTGAATTGGGAAAAACAATATTCCCTTCATTGATAATAGGAAATTTAGAAAAAATAGCTTGGCCGNTTTTAATTTGGTCTCCCGCCATTAAAATATATTTGTGTGGATATACTTTCAAATCAATATCTGCCGAAGTAGAATACTCTTGGATACATAAAATATCTGGATTTTCATCATTGATAAAACTCACAATTTGCAAAGGCACATCGTCTCTATCAATCCATTTAAAAAGATTGAGCAACCGAACATTGTAACTCATGACNGTAAAATCCTTTTCGCTTTCGGGAAATTCTTTGGTAGAAAATTTATAGAATTTATTAATAAAGGTAATTCCCATTAAAAGAACCAAGCCTGATAAAATCATTCGCTTTTTAAACTGGACTCCCCAATAAAAAAAGAACAAAGCATTAAACACAAAAAACAAAGGCATAAACAAGGTCAATACCGATAATAATGGAAATGCTTTCGGTGCTAAAAAAGGTAACAAATACGCACTGAATGTCACTACAGTCAGCACTATATTCAAAAGAAACATCCCTTTGTTAAACCATGAAAGATTTTTCATCTTCGTATTCTATCTAAAATTATTTTCCTGCTTTGAACAGAAATTCTTTTTCTTCTTGGGTCAAACAATCATAACCTGATTGACTAATTTTATCTAAAATCTCATCAATTTGTTGCTGCGTTTTATCTTTTACCACTATTCTTGAACTCGGCTTTGCTAGCGGTTTAGAATAATTTTTATGCACCTTTTTAAAAGGAGTACGTTTTGATTGTTTAAATGGATTATTTAAAATCCGACTCAGATCCATTCCATTTTGGAGCAATTTAATGAAAATAAATCCAAATAAAGCACCCGCCAAATGCGCAATATGTCCACCGGTATTTTCAACTTTAAATTGCATGAAATCCAGTACCAAAATTACTGCTGTAATATGCCATAATTTAACGTTTCCGAAAAATAGTAACCGAACAGTCATTAATGGACGATAAGTCGTTGTAGCCACTAAAATTGCCATTATTGCTCCTGAAGCACCCACCATAGATGAATTCATTTGCAAAAAATAATAACCCACCACAAATGCTACTCCTGAAAANAGTGCACTTAACAAATACAATCCCATAAATTGTTTGGAATTAAAAAAAGTCAAGAACAACATACTGGAAAAATGCANNACCATCATATTAAAAAACAAATGNCCAANNCCATGATGAAAAAAAGCATAGCTAATTAAAGTCCAAGGCATTGTGATAAATACATTTGGATCTGAAGACAATGCGATCCACGATGGAAAATGGAAAACTCCCAACTGAAAGTTATAGAAAAATAGTACTGAAACAAGAAAACACAAAACATTCCAAAAGATAAGCCTAAAGGCTACTCCTCCAAATTGATATTGCATTTTTATATCGTCCAGTATACTACTCATTTGTAAAAATATTACTGATTCTTAACTAGTTCCAACGGTTCGAATTGAACTGATTTTTCTTCCAATACCACATAATTAAGAAACCAAACAAAGCCCCTCCAACATGCGCAAAATGAGCAATACCGCCTCCGCCAAAGATGGATTTACCAGAAACACCGAGATATAAATCAATCAATACCAATCCAGGCACAAAATATTTGGCTTTAATCGGAATGGGAATAAACATCAAACCTAATTCAGCCTCTGGAAACATGAATGCAAACGCAACAATGATTCCGTAAATCGCTCCCGAAGCACCAACAGCTGTTCCTAAATAGGCGCTAGTGAAATTCTGAAATTCAGTAACGGTTAAAAGCTCTTGCCAACGGGTATCTATTTTACCTTCATTCAACAACTGTAGAATTTCTACCTTCGAAAAACCATTAGAAAGCAGGGTATTTAAACCTTCTTGAAAATGATAATAATTCACTCCGGTATGCACTAAGGCCGAACCCAATCCACACGAAATATAGAAAAACAAAAACTTCTTGCTTCCCCAAAATAATTCTAAAGCCGAACCAAACGAATACAAAGCGAACATATTAAACAAAATATGCATAAATCCGCCGTGCATAAACATATAAGTTATGGGCTGCCAAGCTTTAAAATCTTGGTTTTCAGGAAAAAATAAAGCGAGGTATTTATAGGCNGGACCCGATACTAATAGGGTACCAATAAAAAATAAAATATTAATAATGATTAACTGTTTAACCGTCTCTGTTACATTTCTCATAGGGCAAATTTTTTATCTATATCTTCCACACGCATCGTGATAAAAGTGGGTTTTTGAAATGGGGAAACATTAGGCTCCTTACAAGCAAACANGCCATTAACCAAATTTTCTTGTTCTTTTTCGGTCAAATAACTTCCGGTTTTAACCGCCAAACTTTTCGCCATNGATTTGGCTATCGTATCGTTTTGACTGAAACTGCTTTCCGGAATACCATCCTGCAAATCAGATAGCAATTGTTCCAAAACTAAAGCAACTTCACTTTCGGTGATATTGACTGGAATTCCAGAAATAACAATATGGTCGGCTTGGGTTTCCTCAAAAACAAATCCGGTATTCATNAAAGACAATTGCAATTCGGCAATCAATTCCAACTCATTATTTGAAAAAGACAAATTCAATGGAAACAACAATTGCTGACTCGACGCTTGTTGCACCGTCATACTAACCAAAAATTGTTCGTACAACACGCGTTGATGTGCTCGTTGTTGATCGACAATCACCATCCCCGATTTGATTGGGGACACAATGTATTTTTTATGAATTTGATAGGTTCTATGTACCGAGGGTTCAGCATCTTCTAGATCAAACAAAGAAGCGCTGACTTCTTCATTTTCAAAGCTAAAATTGCTTGCTGCCGAAAAGGTTTCTGTTTCTTGTTTTAAACCCACATACAATCCCTCCCAACTCGAAGCAATTGCGGTTTTTTTATAATTAGAACTTGAACCCGAATAGGATTTTGTAGCTTTTTCGTCAGCAAAAGGATTGAAATTAGCATCCACTTGAACAGTAGGCATGGCTCCTTCAACATCTTTGTAATGATAAGGCGTATCCAAATTAGCATCACGATCAAAGTCTAAAATAGGGGCCACATTAAATTGTCCCAAACTGTGTTTGATAGCGGCTCTTAAAATCGCATACAAAGCTTGTTCATCATCAAACTTAATCTCGGTTTTAGTTGGATGAATATTGATATCAATCGTATGAGGAGGAACAGTCAGAAACAAGAAATAACTTGGTTGAGTCCCATCTTTCAGAATTCCGTCATAGGCTGCCATCACTGCGTGATGCAAATAGCCACTTTTGATGTAACGATCGTTAACAAAAAAGAATTGCTCTCCCCTATTTTTTTTGGCAAATTCAGGTTTGCTCACAAATCCTTGGATCTCGACAATTTCAGTTTCTTCTTGAACTGGAACTAATTTTTCATTGGTTTTACCCGAAAAAATAGCCACAATTCGCTGTCTGAAATTAGATTGAGGCAAATTGAACATTTCACTGCCATTATGATAAAACGTAAAATGAATATTGGGATGTGCCAAGGCAACACGTTGGAACTCGTCAATCACATGACGGTATTCTACAATATCCGATTTCAAGAAATTGCGTCGAGCCGGAATATTATAAAATAGATTTTTAACCGCAAACGAAGTTCCCTTGGGCAAAACTGCCACTTCTTGAGAAATAAATTTACTTCCTTCAATAATAAGATGTGTTCCTAGTTCTTCCTGGTCCTGCTTGGTTTTCATTTCGACATGAGCAATCGCCGCAATAGAGGCTAAGGCTTCACCGCGAAAACCTTTGGTGTGCAAGGAAAATAAATCTTCGGCCTGGCGAATTTTTGAAGTAGCGTGGCGCTCAAAACACAAACGCGCATCGGTTACACTCATACCTACTCCATTATCAATCACTTGAATCAAGGACTTACCAGCATCCTTAATGATCAATTTGATGTCTGTTGCTTTGGCATCGACCGCATTTTCCAATAACTCTTTCACCACAGAAGCTGGTCGCTGCACCACTTCTCCAGCGGCAATTTGATTGGCAACATGATCAGGAAGTAATTGAATAATACTCGACATCAAAAAGGTTTTAATTGTTGGGGTTAATTTATGGCCAAACCATAAAGCACAAATTTAGGGAATTTATACTTGGTTTTAAAACATCACTAATTACAAAAAACAGAAAAACCTATACTAGTTAGTTAACAGTATAGGTTTCAAAATGTATTTTGTTTTATCTATTCTTCTATTTGCAATGGCTTACTATCAATTTGCAAAGTAGCATTTCCTAATAAGTGCTGATTGTCCATTTGATTAGAAAAGGAAGCTTGCTGACGAATAAAAGCCATTTTGATAGCCGCTATAGCCGCCTCTGTTCCTTTGTTGCCGTGAATACCACCGCTTCTATCAATNGATTGTTGCATGGTATTGTCGGTCAACACACAAAAAATAACAGGNATATCCGTTTGTACATTTAAATCCTTGATTCCTTGAGTTACGCCTTCACAAACGAAATCAAAATGTTTGGTTTGTCCTTGAATTACGCAACCAATTACGATTACCGCATCGACATTTTGAGTTTGCAGCATTTTTTTGGCACCATACACCAATTCAAAACTTCCCGGAACATTCCAACGAATAATCTGTTGCTGAGGAACTTGGTTCTCTATCAAGGTTGTAAACGCACCATTATAAAGCCCTTCGGTAATGGTTTCATTCCATTCTGCCACTACAATTCCAAAACGAAAATTGCGAGCATCTGGAACGCTATTTTTATCGTATTCTGATAAATTTTTATTTTCGGTAGCCATCGTAAATCAAGTTTAAGGTTGTGAGTTAAAGATAAAAAATAAAGGTTAGAAATTACAACTCCTTAGAAAACTAATGGGACTATAATTGCTAACCTAAATTGTAGTTTGGAAGTGAACTATTGTGCCAATCCAATCAATACATCAACTGAAGCTGCTTCAGGAGTTGTATCATAATTATCTTTAATATCGGTAAGGTATTTTAAAGCTTCTTCTTTGTTTCCTAATGCCAAAGCTGTTTTACCAGCTTTTAACAAGAAACGTGGCGTTGTAAAATCGTTTTTACTAGCCTCAACCGCTTTGATGTAATTTTCTAAAGCCTCTTTGGGTTGATTTTTTTGAGCGTAAGCATCACCTATTGCCCCTTTAGCCAAAGCACTTAAGATCATGTCTTTGGATTCAAACTGGCTTAAGAAATCAATAGCTTCAGCATATTTTCCTGTATTCAAGTAAGCAATACCTGCATAATAGTTAGCCAAGTTTCCTGCATCTGTTCCAGCGTATTCTTCAGCAATTTTAATAAAACCAAATTTACCTTCAGAACCATTCAATGACAATTTGTACAAAGAGTCACTTGCTACTCCGTCAGTTGCTTTTTGGAAATTTTGTTGAGCCACAAACATTTCATTAGCCGCTTCTTCCTCTTTTGGTGTAGCGATGAATTTCTCATAGGCTAAATACCCAACAGTAAACTAAAGCAATAGCAGCAACAAATCCAATGATTACTTTTTGATTTTTAGCAACAAAATCTTCCGTTTTAGAAGCAGTTTCGTCCAATTTTGAAAAAACACCAGCAGTTGTGCTGTCTTTTTCATCAACCTGTACATCTTCTACAACTTCTTTAACTTCTTTTTCTTTCGGGGTTTTATATCCTCTTTTATTATAAGTGGCCATTTCAATTAAATTTAGTGAGTGGCAAAAATAAAATTTTTATTCAAATCTAAAAGGCATTTTATGGATATTTTTCAATAATTTGCGGGCAGTTTGAAAAAGCGCTCTCATAAAGCCCCATTCTTCATTCCAGCAAGACAAAAAATGTATTTAAAAAAGATTTCATTATTCAATTACAAGAACTTTTCGGAGGCCAATTTCGAGTTTGACACCAAAATCAATTGTTTTGTTGGTAAAAACGGAATCGGAAAAACCAATGTACTCGATGCAATCTACCATTTATCCTACGGAAAGAGTTATTTCAATCCGCTTGCTGTCCAAAATATCAAACACGGTGAAGAGTTTTTTGTAATCGATGCCGAACTGGAAAAAGAGAATAGAGCTGAACAAATTGTGTGCAGTCTCAAAAAAGGGCAAAAGAAAATCCTTAAACGCAACGGAAAAGTCTACGATAAATTTTCAGACCATATTGGCTTTGTGCCTTTGGTAATCATTTCACCTGCCGACAGGGATTTAATTATTGAAGGAAGTGAAACACGTCGCAAATTCATGGATAGTGTGATATCACAATTAGATGCACTTTATTTACAACAACTTATTCAATACCAAAAAGTAATCAGTCAGCGCAATGCCTTGTTGAAATACTTTGCTTTAAATCATGTTTTTGACAACGATACTTTATCCATTTATAACGAGCAACTCAACGGTTTTGCGCAATCTATTTTCGAAAAAAGAAAAGAATTTATTCAAGAATTTATTCCTATTTTCAACAAACACCACCAAGCTATTACTGATTCGCAAGAAACGGTTCAACTCGTGTATGAAAGTCATTTATTCGACAATGATTTAGCAACATTATTAGTTGAAAATATCAACAAAGATCGCGCGTTACAATTCACTAGTGTCGGTATTCACAAAGACGATTTGTCATTTGAAATCGATTCCTATCCCATCAAGAAATTTGGTTCTCAAGGCCAACAAAAATCATTTTTAATTGCGCTAAAGTTGGCGCAATTTGAATTCTTGAAAAAACAAAGCGGTGTTAAACCTATTTTACTATTTGATGATATTTTTGACAAATTAGACGAAAGTCGTGTGGCTAAAATTGTTGACATGGTAAACAGTGACACCTTTGGACAACTCTTTATTTCTGACACGCATCCAGAACGTACCGAAACTATCGTCAAATCAACACTTCAGAGCTATAAAATTTTTAATTTATAACGATTACACTTCGATTAAAATTAAAAAAAAGGTACTTTAGCTTATTAATTTTATTAAACCTATAAATGAAATCATTAGCTCCAACATTTTCAGCTTTTCTATTATTTGCGATTCTTTCGTGTAACGCCCAAACAGCAACGAACATTAAAGTTGTAGATCCTGTTTCTTTCAAAAAAGAAATTTCAACTACACCCAATGCGCAAATTTTAGACGTTAGAACAGCTGAAGAATTTACAACAGAACACCTACAAAATGCCGAAAACGTGAATTGGTATAGCCCCGATTTCTCAACTAATACTACCAAATACGACACATCTAAACCAGTTTTTATCTATTGTAGAAGTGGTAAAAGAAGTCATTTAGCTGCAGAAAAACTAGTTGAACTAGGTTTTACAACCATTATTGAAATGGAGGGCGGCATTATAAATTGGACCACTAAAGGTTTGGCTACAACTGCTGAAAAAAAACAACTCTAAAAAACACACCATGCTTTCCAAAGACAGCCTACAATTTTTAGACGATTTAAAAGCCAATAACAANCGAGATTGGTTTTTAGACAACAAAAAAAGATACGAGACTTTCAAAAAAGACTACCAACAATTAGTTGGTCATTTTTTGGATGCTTTGAAACCTTTAGATCCCTCTTTGGAACTATTGGAAATTAAAAATTGTACGTTTAGAATCAATCGCGATATTCGTTTTTCCAAAGACAAAACACCATACAAAACCTACGTTGGAATCTGGATCTCTTCGGGTTCAAAAGGAAATAACCGTTCGGGTTACTATGTTCATATTGAACGANACAAAAGTTTTATTGCTGGTGGATTCTACTGTCCTGAAGCNGANGATTTGAAAAAAGTTCGCCGAGAAATTGCTTATTTTTATGATGACTTGGAAGCAATTTTACAGGAGAAAAATTTCAAAAAGGAGTTTGGCGATTTTGATCGAAATGAAGCCAGCACTTTAAAAAATCCGCCTCGTGGATATGAAAAAGACCATCCAGCAATAGAGAACTTAAAATTAAAAAGCTTTGAAGCAAGTCATAAATTTGACATTTCAGAAGTATTGAAAGAAGATTTTGTTCTCAAAATGACGCGAAAATTAATTGCTTTAAAACCTTTGAACGATTTTATCAATCGTGCAGTTACCACTGACGAATTTTAATTCTTACTTTTGAACTTTCAAAAAGCAATTTTTTCCATGACGCTACATTCTCATTTTTCTCTAAAAAACTACAACACATTTGGCATTGAAGCCAAAGCGAAACAGTTTACAGCAGTACATTCAGTTGAAGAATTGAAAACTGTTTTAGTAAATAATCCAACTGAGAAAAAATTCATTTTAGGTGGCGGAAGCAACATGCTTTTAACCCAAGATATAGACGCCTTGGTCATTCATATCGATTTGAAAGGCAAAAAAATTATTAAGGAAAATGATGATTTTGTTTGGGTCGAAAGTCAGGCTGGTGAAAATTGGCACGAGTTTGTGCTTTGGACGATAGAACAAAATTTTGGCGGTTTAGAAAACATGTCATTAATACCTGGCAATGTTGGAACGACGCCGGTACAAAATATTGGGGCATATGGTGCAGAAATTAAAGATCATTTTGTTTCCTGTCAAGCC
>JGI25913J50563_1000236_pt1 | contig 10753 bp, 11 predicted proteins | sample LauGreSp1BDMLBSN_2_FD_50563 | JGI IMG/M metagenome (IMG submission 50563)
GGTTTTCTTCTATTCTGTTTGACGGTTGCCATTACCGATTTGTTTTTCAATCGTTTTTCGATAACAGATCTTGGTATTTTGGTTGGTTTTCTCTTTTTAGGAACCACCAACGATTTGGTAATCAAATCCAGAAATCGTTTGATTACAATTTCTTTGTTTTTAAGTTGGCTTCGGTCTTCATCNCAATGGATGATTAAACTATTTTCTGAGGTTAATTTTGATTTTAATTTGACAAAAAGTAATTCTTTTTCTTCTTCTGAAAGTGCTTGGGAAGCTTTTAAATCATAGGTTAAAACAACCTTCGACGAAACTTTATTTACGTTTTGTCCTCCAGCTCCAGAGCTCCTTACNGCTTTGAATTTTAGTTCGGTTATGATTTTTTCTTTATTCATTTTTTTAGCCACNAAGGCGCTAAGACACAAAGTTATTTTTTCTGTGAAGGCACAAAGTTAATTATTAATTCTTTGTCTATAATTTTTAACCACAGATTTCACGGATTAAAACGATTTTTACTTTCGTCAAATAAAAAATCGGTGACCATCCGTGAAATCTGTTCAATCTGTGGCAAAAAAATTTAAATTAATTTGGTGCTTGGTGTGCCGGTTTTAATAGATCGTTCACAGTTTTCACGGGATTGAAAGTAATTAAAGGAACCTCAACAAAAATAGTAAGCCATTTTGCCATAGCACCATTCCAAAGTCCAGGTAATTCATAGGCTTTTAAAGGTTTTCCATTTTTATTTTTATCTACTATAAAGCCCGTGTTTTTATCTATAAATTGGGTTAAATCGAAGTATTGCCCTTGGTAGTTTTTAGTAGCGCAAACTAAATCTACAGGATTAAAATGGGTAGCTTTTTCAAGGATTTTAACTTGATCTGCATCTACTTGCGATGCTTCAATTATTTGAAGAAAAGTACTCCCTTTAGCATCTCGAACCCAAAAAGGACCTCCACCAGGTTCTCCTTCATTTTTCACCATTCCACACACTCGAATAGGACGATTTAAGACATTGTATAAGTATTCTATTTTACTTTCTTTAGTATATTTTGAAAAATCTTCTAATACCGAAATATTTAATTTGGAAGCTAAAAATTTTACAATTTCATTAAGGTTTTCATTAGAAACCACACGGCTATCTAAAAGGCGTAAATAATTAAATACATTCTCTTGAATTTGAAGTACAATACCAGCTAATGCTTTTTTATACAAAGTAACAATTTCAATATGATTTTGAATGATGTTATCTATGTTTTTAATAAAAATAATGTCGGCGTGTAGTCTGTTGAGATTCTCTATCAATGCACCATGACCCCCTGGGCGAAAAACCAATTGGCCATTATCATCTCGAAAAGGATTCCCTTCCAAATCAACCGCAATTACATCGGTAGCCTTATCTTGGTAGGAATATTTAACACAAATGGTACAATTGTTTGGTATTTCAAATTTACTTTTTATCTGGTTTACAATAGTTTCAAAATCGCCTTGGTGCTCTTCAGAAACAGTAAAATGTAAGTTCGATTTATTATTAGAAGTAGCATAAGAAACACATTCGTTAAGATGCTCTTCAATTGCCGTTGCTATATGGTCGTTGTACTTATGAAAAGGTAATACCCCTTTTGGTTTATTAGCAAAATCAAAGTGTTTTGGAGATAACATTGCTTTAATAAAAGCATAATCTTTGGTGTCTTTATTTGCGGTTTCAAAATCGGAAACTAATGCTTTAGCGGTTTCTAAAACAGCATCGTGAAACGCAAACTTCTCTTTTGCAACCAGAAATAGGGAAAGATTTTTATCATTCTTCCTATTAATATAGGCATTTATGGATTCTTCATTAGGTCTGAAATCATTAATGAATTCAGTTAAAAACTTAAACATTCTACTCGCAGCACCAGATGCAGGCACAAATTTTTTGAGTTTAATATTTTTGTTTTTTTCATCAAAATAATTAGCATGATAGACCGCTTCATCATTGGAAACAGTAACTATTCCATCATTAATATGGGCAGGCCTGTCTATAGTAATTTTTGGCAAACCATTTTTTAAAATTAGAAATTGATTCTCTAAGGTTTCCAAATTGATTTTTCTTTGGAAAATTTCTATAAAATCGAAAGAATTAAAACCTAAGCTTATAGCTTTATTTAATCCATTAATAATCTGAATTGCTTTTTCAAGACGCTCTTCTTTGTTGCCAGATAATTTTATATAAGGTTTGGTGTTTTCTTTTAAAGCTTGTTCAAAAGTTGCTAAAGTAGCGTNACGATCTTCTGGTTTATCCCGTAAATCATCTTTCTCCCAAGGGATATCTACATCCGTTAAAAAAACTAAATCATAATTGTGATTTTGAGCAGCAGTTGCAAGAATTGGATCGCAATAACCGTAATACATCTCCGAATAAACTTTAGTAACTAATAAATTGGTATCACAAAAAAGATACTGATTTGCTTCAGAAAGTGCTTCGTTTTCTAATTGAATTTGTCCAATTGCAATAGGTAATAAATCTTCGGGTTGGCAAATTTGCTGTGTAGCATTCCATTTTATTTGAAGATAATCTCTGGCAAATTCTGGCACCCACAGAGTATGAAATTCCGCTGCAAGCTGCTGAGCCAAAGTAGTTTTTCCTGTAGATTCAGGGCCGTAAAAAGCAATTTTAACTACTTTGGTTGGGTGTTGTTTAAGATTTTCTTCCATTCTATGTAAGCTAAAATAGCTAAAATTGTAAAAATTAAATATTGCAAAGATAACATTCCCAAGCCTCTATAGGCAAATAACGGAACCGCTATTACATCGCCAATGATCCACAAGGTCCAGTTTTCTATTTTTTTTAATGCCATGTACCACATGCCGGTAAAAAATATTCCTGAAGTAAAAATATCAATATAATTAGGAATTTCAAGAGTATAATGGAAAATTTTATAAACTAGATAAGTAATTCCCATAGTAAGTAAGAATAATCCTACGCCAATTTTTTTCTCTCGTGAAGTTGTTCTAGTGATCGCTAATTCAGGATGCTTTGCTGTAGAAGACCATTTGTACCATCCATAAATACTCATTATCGAATAATAAAAATTCATGGTCATGTCGCCAAAATAGCTAGCTTGGTATAATAAATAGACTGTAATTACAGTAGAAATTAATCCCGTTGGGTAGACCCAAATATTTTCTTTTTTGGCACAAAAAACACTCACTATACCAAAGATAAATGCCAAAAACTCCAAAATAATTTGAAGAAGGGAAGCATTTTTATATTGCGAAAGGAAGAAATCAATCAAAATATTCTAGGGATTAAACAATTATTGTAAAAAGTTGGAGTCAATTTCAAATGCGCAAACATAAATATAATCCTCCATAGAATCGAAAACAACATTAAAATTTTCAGTTTTAGCGTTAAACTGTAATTGGGCTTTAGTTTTTTTACTTTCCAAATTAAACTCTTCCTCAAAAATATGCTTAGGAAAACTAATNCCAGTTTCGTTTTTTATTTTAAAAATACTTTCTTTTATCCCCCAAATAACAGTAGCTTTCTTCATTTTTTCTGCATCCGATAAATTCTCTAAATGAGAAATATCCATGAATCGGGTGGCAATTTTAAGCACTTTTACTTTAACTTGTTCTACATCCAATCCAACGGGTTGGTTGCTAATTGCAATTGCAGAAAAGCTATGCGAATGCGAAATAGAAATGCATTTTCCATCGGCTAAATGTGGTTTACCGAAAGCATCGTAATACAAATCAAAATCAGTATAACCAATATGTTGCAGGAGCATTCTAACGGCTAAAAACCCTTTTTGATGGCTTTCCGATTTCATAGTAGCTATCCTTTTTTGGGAAACCTCTTTTACTATTACTTCCTGCTTGTAAAACTCAATATCTTCGGTGATTTTCCATAGATAGAGTTTAACATTTTCGTTACAAACTATTTCTTTATATAATGGCATTTAGTATTTTATTGTTTTACAGAGGCTTAAGAACTTAAACATTTCACAAATTTGAAAATAAATTATTAAATTCAAAACCTATGTTGTAATTTTGCACCCAAATTAAAAAAACAAATATACATAATAGATGAGTACACAAACGTTACCTTATGTAGCTTTTAAAGTGAAAGATATTTCGCTTGCAGCTTGGGGAAGAAAAGAAATTGAATTGGCTGAAGCAGAAATGCCAGGTTTAATGGCTTTAAGAGCAGAATACAAAAACGAACAACCGCTTAAAGGTGCTCGTATTGCAGGATGCTTACACATGACTATTCAAACTGCTGTTTTAATTGAAACTTTAATTGCTCTTGGTGCAGAAGTTACTTGGTCTTCTTGTAATATTTTCTCAACTCAAGATCAAGCTGCTGCTGCAATTGCTGCTGCGGGAATTCAAGTTTATGCTTGGAAAGGTTTGAACGAACCTGATTTTGACTGGTGTATTGAGCAAACTTTATTCTTTGGTGAAGATAGAAAACCGTTGAACATGATTTTGGATGATGGTGGTGATTTAACCAATATGGTTATTGACCGTTACCCACATTTAGTTGCTGGAATCAAAGGTTTATCAGAAGAAACAACAACTGGAGTACATAGATTATACGAAAGAGTAAAAGCTGGAACATTACCAATGCCTGCAATTAATGTTAATGATTCGGTTACTAAATCGAAATTTGACAATAAATATGGTTGTAAAGAATCTGCTGTAGATGCTGTTCGTAGAGCTACCGACTTAATGTTGGCTGGAAAAAGAGTAATCGTTTGTGGATATGGTGATGTTGGAAAAGGAACTGCTGCTTCTTTTAGAGGTGCTGGCTCTATTGTAACAGTAACTGAAATTGATCCTATCTGTGCACTTCAAGCTGCAATGGACGGATTTGAAGTTAAAAAATTAGATACGGTTATTGGTACTGCCGATATTATTATTACTACTACCGGAAATAAAGACATCGTTTTGGGTTCTCATTTTGAGAAAATGAAAGACAAAACGGTTGTTTGTAACATCGGTCACTTTGATAACGAAATTGATATGGCTTGGTTGAATGGCAAATATGGTCATACTAAAAATGAAGTAAAACCTCAAGTAGATATTTACAACGTAAACGGTAACGATATTATTATCTTGGCGGAAGGTCGTTTAGTAAACCTAGGTTGTGCAACAGGTCACCCAAGTTTTGTAATGAGTAACTCCTTTACCAACCAAACTTTAGCTCAAATTGAGTTATGGAAAAACAGTGCCGCTTACAACAATGACGTTTATATGTTACCAAAACACTTAGATGAAAAAGTTGCTAGATTACACTTAGCTAAATTAGGAGTTGAATTGGAAACTTTACGTGTGGATCAAGCCGATTATATTGGTGTTCCGGTGGAAGGTCCTTTCAAACCAGAATACTACAGATACTAGAAAAGTACGAAGGGTGAAATATAAGGTACGACAGTAGAAGTACGAAGTATTAACTCTAAGTTGCATAAAATACCGAAACCCTTGCTACAAAGTGAGGGTTTCTTTATTTAAACAAAACGCAAATACCAAATAGTAATAAAAAGCAACAACCCCCAAAATCATTAAGTTTTGGGGGTTGTTTTAAATTATTCTTTAATTTATGTAAGCTTTCCTAAAAGACCAGGGAGTTTTTTTCCTCTTATTTCATAAAATGCTTTTAACCATAAAGGAAAGAGCATTGGCACTACTATAAAAGATAGTTTATTAAATTCCCAAGCTTTTTGAAACTCAAAATGGACAAAGTGCATGGTAGCTTTGGTTAAACCACAAGCATAACATTCCATTCCGGCTAACATTTTGGAAAGACAAATTGAATCTCCTTTATCAAAATAATCTGAAGGTAACAGTATTAAAACAAATGGCGTTACCATCGTAATAATGATTCTGGAGTAAAATACAATTTTTCTTAACATTTAATGAAATTAAAGTGTTTTAGAATAGCTACCATCTTTTGGCTGCAAATCACCAGTGATAATTCGGATAAGGTCAATAAGTGCCCAAACACCACAACCACCTCCAGTTAATAATTGAACAACACCTTGCCAAGTGTATCCTAAATAGAAACGGTGAATTCCAATACCTCCAACAAGTAAAACTAAAATAAGGGCAATAACTTGGCTTTTGTCTCCAGCTGCTGCTGCAGGTGATGTCAAATCATCCTTACTGTTTTCTACTTTAGTAGTGTTAGTAATGGTTGTTCCAGGCGCTGTTCTTTGAACAGGGAAGGAAGCATAAGTTGCGAAAACTGATAAAAATAGAATCGCAAAAATCGAAAGTAAAAATTTTAATTTCATAATAATTTTTTGGTTTTATGATTTATATTTGTCAAATATAAAAAAAAAAGATTAACATGAAAAATTTGACATTTATTTTATTTTTATTTTTTTTTAGTGCTTACTCGCAAGAAAAATACGAATATTTTGGAGCTATTAAACTAAACGGAAATGATAAAACAGTAATAACCTATAGATTAATGTTTGTTGAAGACCAAGGAAAACTAACTGGTTATTCTATAACGGATATTGCTGGACCACACGAAACTAAAAATTCTATATCCGGAAAATACAACTCCAAAACTAAAGAAATAAGCTTTAGAGAAGAGTCTATATTGTATACAAAATCTCCTATAACCCAAAATATGTTTTGCTTTATTAATTATAATGGTAAAATTAAATTAGTAAACGACAACAGTAAATTAACCGGAGACTTTAAAGGGTTATACAAAAACAAGGATAAATGTATTGATGGCACATTAACTTTAATTGGGTCCAATAAATTATACACTTTATTGAATAAAATTAACAATAAACTGCAAAAGTCCAAAAAAGTTGCTCCACAAGTTAAACAAAAAGTAAATCCAATTACAATTCTGGATAGTTTGAAAGTTAACAACTTGAATAAAGGCCAGAACTTGAATGTTTTTACCAAATTTAAAAAATTAAATATAGTAGTTTGGGATTCTAAAATTGAAGACGGAGATGTTATCAATCTGTACAAAAACAATGAACTAATTTTAAAAGATTATGTTTTGGTTAATAAAAAGAAGAGAATTGAAGTTACTATTGAAGAAGGAAATAATGTCTTTAGAGTTGAAGCCGTTAACCAAGGAGATGTTCAACTCAATACAGCTTCCATTCAATTAATTGACGAAGAAAGAACTTTTGATTTAGTTTCAAACTTAAAGAAAGGCGAAAGTGCTTCCATTACCATAATAAAAGAAACCGATTAATTTTTGCCAAATTTTATAAAAACAATACCCCCGATATTTCAAGAATATCGGGGGTATTTATTGGTTTGGAAAAATACTATTTGGAGATTTTTAATACCCCAATTTGATCATCAGCATTTAAAATGATTTCGTTTTTGGTTGCAACTCTACTTGTTAAAATACGAGGGCGGATTTTACTTTCTTTGTACGAATAAATCACCTCTTTTTTCATTTCTCCACTTGGAGCAACAGTCATTAAGAACAAAGCATTTTTAGAACTAGAAGAGAACATAGATTTAGTACTTCTTTTGGTATCCTTATCGTTTTCTGCTTCCGCATTTTTCTCTAAATCTTCATAAACGATGTAAACCGTGTCATTATAATAAGTAGTAAGGATTGAAGGATTTGCAGCATTCATTTGGTATTTAGGCATTTTAGAAACCGATTCTACTTCCGATTTATTATTAATATTTATTACTGCAACATCACAGAAATAATAGTAATAAGAGGTACGAGTTCCTCCATTTTGTGAATATGTAGTTACAACTACCAATTTATACTGCTCAGCTACTACAACAGTACCACCATCTTTTCTTTGAAAGATATTTCTTACTTTATAAGGAACGTAATCTTCTGCTTTTTTTGGTTTTTCAGGATAAAGACCTTCTAATTGGTATTTTTTAGAAGATTTAATTGTAAGTGTAGAACAATCAATATTAGCAGCAAACATTTCGTCGGAAATCAAGGTTTTCTTTCCTTTTCCAAAGAAACCACTGTTTAATATTTTCAAAAATCCAGTACAAACCATAGTGTTGTTTTCTCCAGGAATAACATCAATAGATTCTATTTCTTTCTCGGGATAATCAAAGTCAAATTCTTTTGCTTTATCGTCTTTATTGAAAACAATTAGTTTAAAATAAAAATCACTTTGCCCTTTTACTTTTTCGTCTTTTTCTTTATATATTTTAGCTAAAACATAAACGTTACCTAAATTGTCTACATTGATGCTTTCGGTAGTGAATTTTGAAGATTTAATAGGCAATTGAGCCGCTTTGTCTAAAATCACCTCTGTAAAAGTAGAATTGTATACTTTAAAATTTAAGGTACTAGGGTCTTTTTTTCTCCCTTTCAATTCGTTATAAACTACCACTTTTGTAGAATCGGGTGAAATATTACGCAATCCAAAGTTTAATGCATCTTCATCGGCTTCGTCTAAAATGAACGTTTTATCGCTTGTTTTTAAATTCATATCGGTAAAAGCACCAATCAGAATATTTTTATCCGCTTTTTTATCGTGTTCACTTATAAAATGAACTATTTGATTTTTTATAAAATAGGCACCGGAATAATAATACCGTTTGGCATCAATATTAAATGCAATCTCTTTTTCGGCCTTAAAATTTAAGTCTTTGTCGTACTCTCTTCCTATCAAATGATCATCATTATCCTTGTGAATAGTATAATACCTTCCACCTTTTCCGCCAAGGATAGAAACATTACCTTTAGTTTTATTTTTTCAGCCCATCTAAGCTCCACATTTTGAGCACTTAAGCTAATAGTAGCTAGAAGTAAAATAATTTTTAAATATTTCATGTTTTTGTTAATTTTTTGTAAAATTAAATTATTTTTGCAGAAAAACAATTAATAAATTAAACATGAGAAAAAATTTACTTGTAATTTCTGCATTATTCTTTGCAATTTTAATTAATGCGCAGGTTAAAACTACTGTGCCTGCAAAAGAGGAGCCTTCTAGAATTAAAGTGTACACGCCAAGTGGCAGTGTTGGTACTTCTAGAAATAAGACTAATGACAACTCCTATAAATGGGTAGTTAAAACAGATATCGTTGGAATTCTTACTGGTGAATTTCCTTTAATTGGCGAATACCGTTTTGCGAGAAAATTCAGCGTAGAGGCTTCTGCAGGATTAACTTATGCTTATTTACCAAATAATGTATTAATTGCGGATTCAATAGATAATTATAATTCTGATTCTGGCAACACCAAAGCTGCTATGGGTACCGCTTTTAGAGGGACAATAAAGTTTTATCCATCTTCGGATTATGATGCTATTGAAGGTTGGAGTTTTGGAATTCAACTATTTTCTAAAACAACTAATAGAGAATATAATTATTCATTAAGTAACAATGGAGCTGACTTAATAAATGGTACCAAAGATGTTAAATCTAAAACGGGTATTTCTTTAATTATTGGGAAGCAAATATTTGAAGATTCAAATGTAACTTTTGAAAGTTTTATTGGAGTTGGATTTGCAAGTGTTAAAAGAGAATCCAGTAAAATAGAATCTACTTATGACAATGCAACTAATACAAATACTTATAGTTTATCGTCATTATCTTTAACGGAAACTAAACCTAATCTCCAATTAGGTTTTAGAATTGGATTTGGTAACTAATTAAATACCAAACAAATTAAAAGCCCGATTTTCACTATTGAAAATCGGGCTTTTGTTTTCCTACAAAGTCTCCTTCAACCATTTGTAAAACTCACTTTGCCAAACCATAGCATTTTGTGGTTTTAGCACCCAATGGTTTTCTTCTGGGAAGTAAACTAATTTACTTTTAATACCTCGCAATTGCGCTGCCTGAAATGCTTCTTGTCCTTGCCCGATTGGCACTCTATAGTCAATACCACCTTGAAAAATCAAGATAGGCGTATTCCATTTATCTACATAATTGATTGGGTTAAAAGTAGTGTAGGTTTTTTGAGCAACTTTATTGTCTTTTTCCCAATAAGCACCACCAAAATCCCAGTTGTTAAAGAAAACCTCTTCAGTTGTTCCAAACATACTTTGCGTATTGAAAACCCCATCGTGAGCAATAAAGGTTTTGAAACGATTGTTGTGAATTCCAGCTAAATAAAATGCCGAATACCCACCATAACTGGCTCCAACGCAACCCAAACGGTTTTTATCTACATAACTTTCTTTGGCAACGTCATCAATTGCAGAAAGGTAATCGTCCATTACTTGGCCTCCCCAATCTTTAGAGATTTGTTCGTTCCATTCTTGTCCGTGACCGTACATTCCACGACGGTTTGGCGCCACCACAATATATCCTTGCGAAGCCATTAAAGAGAAATTCCAACGGAACGAATAAAACTGCGTCAACGGACTTTGTGGTCCACCTTGACAATATAATAGTGTTGGGTATTTTTTAGTAGCATCAAAATTTGGAGGTAATATTACCCAAACCAACATCTTTTTACCATCGGTAGTGGTAACATATCTTCTTTCGTATTTAGGTAACGAAAGAGTTGCATAGGCTGCAGTATTCACAGAAGTTAATTGCTTCCAAGTATTTTTCTTTAAATTACAAGAGTAAATTTCCAATGCGTGGTTCATATCGTTTCTAGATAAAATAGCAGTATCTCCAGTAATATCTACAATATCATGAACATCAAAATCTCCCGAAGTTACTTGTTTCACCGTGATTGCCATTTTAGTCACCCAGGAAAATTAACTTCAAATAATTGTTGCGTTCCATCTACCGGAGATAAAAAATATACTTTCTTTCCGTCTTTACTCCATTTAAAACTTTCTACAGTTC